>Ga0209336_10001175_pt1 | contig 12841 bp, 7 predicted proteins | sample LinPmetageLP32_FD_184042 | JGI IMG/M metagenome (GOLD analysis project Ga0209336, IMG submission 184042) | Marine viral communities from the Pacific Ocean - LP-32 (SPAdes) (version 2) | ecosystem: Environmental > Aquatic > Marine > Oceanic | place: Pacific Ocean | collected 2009-08-23 | reverse complement strand
TAATGTTACATGCCACTAAGCAAGCTCCAGTTCAAGCCGGGAATCAACCGAGAGGGCACCAACTACTCTAACGAAGGGGGTTGGTTTGACGGAGATAAGATCCGTTTTAAATCTGGCTATGTGGAGCGCATTGGTGGTTGGGACAAAGTAGCGACGACAACCTTTGACGGCACATGCCGTAATTTGTTAAACTTCGTAACATTAGCATCCGATAACTTTCTGTTTATGGGTACGCACAAAAAAGCGTATTTGGAAGATGGCGGCGATTACAACGATATAACGCCAATAGAAAAAACAGTTACTTGTGGTGCAAATCCTATAGCAACAGGTGCCGCGGGCAGCGGAACGATTACAGTTACGGCCACGGCCCACGGGTCAAAAGCAGGTAATTATGTAACGCTTGCGGGTGCTACAGCGGTAGACGGTATTACCGCGGAAGAAATAAACTTAAATTTTGTTATAGTTTCTGTACCGGATATAAACACTTTTACGGTAACCACCGCAGGTACTGCGTCTTCTGGATCAACGGCCGGAGGAGGATCTTCTGTAACGGCCGCTATGGAAATAGACATTGGTTTAGACACTACTTTGTTAGGGAATGGCTGGGCCGCGGGTACTTGGGGCCGTTTTACGTGGGGTTCTGGCGCAGGATCGTTAGCCGGACAAAACTTACGTCTTTGGTTTTCGGACTCTTGGGGCGAGGATTTACTTGCTAATTTAGTAGACGGAAGGCTTTATTATTGGGACGCAACAAACGGTAAAACCACAAGAATGGTGGAACTTAAAGATGTAGCAGGTGCTACCGACGTTCCTACCACTGTTCGTCAGGTTATGGTTTCAGACGTTGATCGGCATGTTTTATGTTTTGGATCTAATCCTTTGGGTAGTAACACGTTTGACCCCTTGCTTATAAGGTGGTCAAGCCAAGAAAGCGTTTTAGATTGGACCCCTACAAACCTAAATACCGCCGGTGATTTACGATTATCGCAAGGTTCTGAAATTGTTTGTGCCATCCGTACAACTCGACAGGTTCTTGTGTTTACAGAAAACAGTTTGCACAGTGTGCAGTTTGTTGGTGCGCCGTTTGTTTTTGGGCAGGCTTTGATTGGTACTAATGTTAGAATTGCAGGTCCGAACACGGGTATTAGTATTAACGACGTTGTTTATTGGATGGGTCAGGAAAACTTTTATGTCTATGACGGACGTATTCAGACAATACCTTGCACTGTACGCCAGTATGTATTCGACGATATAAACAGGCAACAATCGTTTAAGTTCTTTGCAGGCAGTCTTTCAAGCAATTCAGAGGTTTGGTGGTATTACTGCTCTGCAAGCAGTGATGAAATAGACCGTTACGTGGTTTACAATTATTTAGAGCAGACTTGGTACTATGGTTCTTTAGTCCGAACTTCTTGGATAGATAGATCTTCCGGTTCAAGGTTATTTCCACAAAGTCCGGGGACAGACGGTGTTCTTTATAACCACGAGTTTGGCTTGGATGATGGAAGTCAAAACCCTCCAAGTGCCGTAAATGCTTATATTCAGTCTTCTGACTTTGATATTGGGGACGGTCAGCAGTTTATGTTGATTAATCGCATATTGCCCGATTTAAACTTTGGACAGTCCACGGCCACCGCGCCAGAGGTTACTTTCACGATGGGAGCTAGAAATTTTAGTGGCAGTGCTGCGGGGCAGGGGACAGAAAGTGGAGATGTGATAAGGTCTTCAGTGCTTTCTGGTACAGACAACTATACGGATCAGTTGCATATGCGGTTACGTGGTAGGCAGATGAATCTAAAAGTAGAAAGTAACGCAACAGGTGTTAAGTGGAGGCTTGGCGCTCCGCGATTAGACATGAGGCCGGACGGAAGACGATGAGTACAAAGATTGTTAGATCCATTATCCCAATTGCGCCTGTTTCTTACGACAGTACTTATTTAAATCAGCTTGCGCGGGCGTTAGACAATGTCATTGAGGATCAACGCAATCCGATTGTGAATTTATCTAGTATCCCTAATGTTAGTCAGGCGAATGGTTTAAGCATTGGTAGCTTGTATGAGTCAAATGGGTTTTTGAAAATTGTAACAAATGATGATATATTTGCAGGAACACATGTTGGGACAACAGCAGTAGGAACAGTAACGGTGGTGATAACATGACAGATATTCTTATAATGCCTGACGGAAGCAGGTGGAAACCTTCTACAAGTTCTGATATAGTAGAATGTGTAAACTGTAACAACGCGGTGGATACGCCAGAAGAAATAGCTTCCTATCCTGACGGAAATTGTCCAGACTGTGGAGAAAGTTGGACAGGCTCGGAAAAGAGAAGTACAACTATAGTAGTAACTATGCCGGAACAAATAGCCGGAGGATCAGGTTAATGGCTCAAACAGCAATGATGCAAGAAGAAATTGAAGTACCAGACGGCGGCATTGCTGAATTGGTTATGGACGATCAGACCGCGGACGAGGTTTACGGTGCTGAAGAAGAAGTCCCATCGGGTGGCATTGCACAATTTGCAAGCGTTGCTGAACAAATGGCCGCTATGGGCCGTGAAGGAGATAACATTCTTGGTCACCTTGAAAGCGGTGAACTTGTTATTCCTAGAAGGTTTTTAGAAGAAAACGAAGAGTTTAAAGGCTATGTGATGGCGTTCTTTGAGGGTCAGGGCGTAGATCCAGAACGTTATATTGCCGGTTCTGACGCAAACAGCATTAACCCTGATACGGGTATGGCTGAATTTTTTCTTAAAAAACTTTTTAAGGGTGTAAAAAAAGTCGTTAAGAAGGTTGGCAAGGTTGTAAAGAAAGTTGTTAAAAAGGTTGTAAACGTTGTTAAGAAAGTAGCTCCGGTTGTTTTACCTATTGTTGGTTCTATGGTTTTTGGTCCGGTATTTGGTGCCGCAGCGGGTTCTGGTATTGCAACGCTATTAAATGGCGGTAATATTAAAGATGCGCTTAAATCTGCGCTTGTTTCCGGTGCGGGCGGTGCGTTGACCGCGGGCATTTCTGGTGCCGTCAGTGGCGCTGGGTTTGGCGCAGGCGTCAAAGCAGCTATTAATCCACAAAATATAAGCGCTGGTTTTAGCTCCTTGGGTACGGCTGCAAAGAATATGAGCTTTAAAGACACCGGCATTGGCTTTAAAACCATGAAGTACGGCATGGCCGGTGGCGAAGATATAGCAAATAAACTTGCGATGTTACCTTCTACTGATCCACAGCTTCGACTTACCACAAGTGGTGATGAAACGGGTATAATAGAAAGCGGTACAGGTGGCGGTAAAACCATTGGAGATGCAACAGATGCCGTAAACAGTGCTATAAGCGATGTTAAGGCTGGAACCACAGTTTCAGACGCCTTAACGATGCCTGAAGGATCTGGTGGGTTTAGAGAAAATTTTGCAGACATCTTCCAAAAAGGTGGAAAAGGACCTCTTGAAGCCGCAACAGATGCTTTCTTCCCAAGCGGACCAAGTGCCGGTGAAATAATAAAAGCAGGGTTTGATCCAAGCATTGCAGCAGATTTGGCAGCCAGTGCAGCGCCGGGTGTTATAAAAAGTGCATTGCCTCTTGTAGGTGCCGGAGTTGGCGCTCTTGCTTTGACAGGAGGCTTTAAGAAACCACCACAAGAAGATCCGGGCCTTGTAGAGTATGCCGAAGATGGCACACCGATTACAGGCGAAGACAAAATAGCAGAAGATCCGGGCAAGTATTTGATCGGTGAACTGCAACCCGGCACAACCCTAGATCCAACTACAGGTAATTATGTTGTCGATACAACAAACACGGGCCTTGGATCACGGCCCTATGAGGTAGCCTCGTCTTACGCACTAGATCCAAGCTACAGACCCGGCGGTCCGGGCGGTCCTTTTCAGAGGCCCACCGATCCTCGTCTTGGAACACCAAGAATACTTCCCTACCCTAACATTCGTGATTTGGCTGTTGTAGATACCTTTGCTCCACCAATGAGAGCAGCAGAGGGCGGTCAGGTGTATCCACGCAGAAATGGTGGCATTATGCCAAACGAAGGCGTTCCAAACCAAGATAGCGTTAGAGCCTTATTGATGCCCGGTGAATTTGTAATGACAACCGACGCTGTAAAAGGTTTAGGTGGCGGAAGTATGAACCAAGGTATAAACAATATGTATTCGGTAATGCGTAATCTTGAATCGCGTGGAAGGCAGACGGCATAATGGTAGAAAAAACAGAACAGATTGTCCGCGAAGCCCCAGAGGTAGAAGCCTATAAACTGGGTCTACTAGAATCCGCAAAAAAACTTGCAGATACAGGCGTAACTCTACCAGCACAACAGGTTGCTGGTATGTCCGGTCTTCAAACAGAAGCTATTAAAAGAGCCACCGCAGGTATTGGGGGTTATGAGCCCTATTTAGCAGAAGCAGGCTATACCCTTGGTGATGCTCAAGGTGTTTTAGGCACCGCTGCACAAGATGCACAACCCTTTCAACAACGTGCCGCCGAAATTATGGAGTCTTCTCTAGGGCAGTTGGACCCCGGAGCCGCCGCAGCCTACTTCAACCCTTTTGAGCAAGCCGCCGTACAACAAACATTACAAGATATTGAAAGAGCCGGTGAGCTACAAAAAAGAGACGCCCGCTTATCTTCTGTGGGACAGCCCGGTGGGCCGTCAGCCTTTGGCGGATCACGAGCGGCACTAGAGCAAATAGAGCTTGATCGAAACATTTTGGATCAGCAAGCACGGACCGCGGCACAAATGAGGCAAGCAGGTTTTGAAAGTGCAGCAGGAAGAGCGCAGCAAGCAGGTCAACTCGGCAGCCAAATTGGTTCTGGCATTGGAGGTTTAGGCACACAGTTTGGTCAGCTTAATCTTGCTGCGGGAGAAGGTTTAAGTCAGTTAGGTTTACGTCAAGCAGCCTTGGGTCAAACAGGTCAGCAACTGGGTCAGGCAGAACAAGGATTCTTGTTTGACATGGGTAAACAGCAGCAGGCTCAAGATCAGGCTGTATTGGAAGCTCAACGACAGACAGAATTACAGCAAGCTTACGAGCCGTATCAACGGGTAGGCTTTTTATCAGATATTTATAAGGGTGCGCCGACTTCGCAACAAACTATTACGGCGGGTACGTCCCCTTCAGTTTCACCAGCCCAGACAATCCTTGGTCTAGGCATTGGCGGTTTGTCAGCAGCGGCGGGCGCTAAACAAGCGGGGTTATTCTAATGATGAATAGAGGATTAATGCAGCGTCAAATGTTTGCAAGAGGCGGACCAGTTCGTATGCAACAGGGCGGACTAGCCAGTATTTCAAGCTCTTTGCAGAACGCTAATCAATCATTGGGATCGGCACAACAACAGTTGCAGCAAGCCATAGGCGGTAACGGCGGTATGTCTTCCCCTCTTGGCGGTATAATGGGTGCTATGCCCTCACCACGAAGACCAATGCTCGGCGATAAAACAATGGCCGAGGTTGTTGGTAATCCGATGGGAACAATCGGTGCCATACAAAGAACAATTGGCGCACCGGTAGGTATGGCAGCAGGCGGAGCCGCGTTTCCTGATTTGACGGGTGACGGTCAGGTTACACAAGCGGACATTTTAAAAGGCCGTGGCGTACAAATGCAAATGGGCGGTGAGCCGATAATGGCGGAACAAGCCGCTATGATGCAGGCGCAAATGCCACAAGCCGCTATGCCGCAAGCACCTATGCCGCAGGACCCTTCAATGGATGGCGCGTTAGCAGAGGCCACAAAGATGGGTATAAACCCAAGTGATGTAGAGGGTATGCTTAATCAAGTATCTGAGGGCATTGGTAACTTGGATGACGCAGAAGATTTTGAGCAGGTAATTAACTCGATGAGGGGCGATCAGGCCCCGCTTTCAGAACGTTATGGCGAATTAGCGGAGTTGGTAGGAGAAGAAGACGCCAAGGCAACACCTGAATCGGTGCTTACTCTGGTTCAGCCCATCGTGCAGATAGCGCAGGTAGATCAAGGCATAGGAGGTCTGGCGCAAGAAGAGATGCAGGCCCCCGTAGAGGGCAATATGGCCGGAGGCATTATGTCCACCGTAAATATGGGCGCGGAGGTGCCCGATCCTGTAAATTTTAATCGGGGCGGCCCTGTGGTCGCCATGGCAAACGGCGGCGATCCATTACAACAGTTTTATGATAAAAATCTTAGTCTTCGTCAGAATATCTTATCGCCGGAAGGCCAGCAAGATTCTTTTGAAGATCAAAAAAGAATGACACAATCACAGATGCTATTTGATATAGCACAAGGCGCTTTGGCGTTTGCTACTCCCGGCGATAGGCAAATGAGTGCCGCAGAGCGTTTGGCTCAAGTAGCCCAACCAGTGGTCGGTAGTATTGGCGCACGGGCTGGGGAACTACAAAAGTTTAAGCAAGGCCAAGAAGCTGAAGATAGGGCAATGAAATTGTCTGCTTTAACTTCCGCTGAAACTCAACTTGCAGCAAAAGATGCGAGAGACTTTACCGCTTCTCAGGCTGCTTTAAATAGGGCCCTTGAATTAACAAAACAAAGCAACCAATTTGATTTTCAAAACAAATCACAAAAAAATGATCAAGATTATAGAATGGATTTATTAAATAGGGAGGCCGATATTAATATAGCGGCTGCGGCTATTGCAAACGATAACTCTCAAGAGGGTATAAAATTACGAGCAAAACTTGAAAAAGAATCGATTCAATTGCAATCAACCTTGCGTAGACATGAGATTTCTATGAACTTGCAAAACGATATTAAAAAGATGGGTGTTGCAAATAAATACGATCTCGAAAAAATGGCAAAAGGCAAAGATTACGATATTGAATTATCTAATCACAGAGCGGGACTTGAAGAAACAGCGTCGCAGAGAAAAATGGATCATGACATTGCTATGTTTTCTCTTAAAGACATTGCAGATTCGGAAAGACAAGTCACGGATCAAGAATTTCAACTTATTGTTCAGCAGAATTCCCAAAGTTTTACTAGTAATCAAAACGATATTAATAGAGCGGTTGAGTCCGCACAGCGAAAAATTGACAATGCGTTTAAAACATCTGCTGACGAAAGGGCTGAAAGAACACTTACAATTGCCCAACGCGCTCAAGCACTTGACGAAGCTTACAAAGCAGAAAAAATTGCAATCGATAAAGCCGCGGCGGACGCTCTTAGCTTGGGCTCTAAATCAGACACGGCTGCTATTACAACAATTACCTCTCCTACCAATTTAGAAAAATATAAAAATAAGAACATGGGTGATTTTAAAGACACTTATGAACAAACTATTTTAAATTATCTTGGAACAAGGGAAGCTGATTGGAGTAGTGAGCAAGGCAAGTTTGTTATGAAAAAAGTAGGGCTTACTAAAGGTGTTCTTGCTGCCATCAAACAAGGTGATCCGGACTTTTTCAATAGACTTAATTCTGAGTTTCAATTAGGTGACGCCGGAGGTGTCTCATCCGCAGCTACCGGAGGAGACGGTGGAACAGGAACTGGCACTGAAGAAACTGGCACTAGAGCACCAAAAAATTTAAACGAAGCAACGACACAAATTTTTAACCCTAATGGGACAGTTAATCTTGATTCAGAAGTTTGGAAGTTAACACCCTCTGCAAGATTTAACCCTGACTTAGATTACGGACAGGTTATTGGTTCTTCCAGACTTTATCCCGGCCTTGTGACTATGGCTTCTGAGGGTTATACGGAATTGGTTGACGGGGTTCCAACAGAAGTGGCGGAAAACCACCGAGAAGCGCAAAAAACATTAAACGCTTTGGCAAATGATTTGTTACAATTTGCAACAAATATTTCGGATGAAAGGGTGTTAAAATTTGTTCAAGAACTTATCGAAGAAGAAACACAAGATCTGCGACCCGGTGGTATTTTGTTTAAAACAGATGCTGGCGCAGGTAAAACTTTGTTAGCTCTTAGAGACGGTCTAGAAAACGGAATGCGAAAAATACAACCTAGGTTGACCGAGTATGGTGGAGATAGCTCTAAGTACACTAAAGCTCAAGTTACAAGTGCAAGAGCAAACATGGACGAAATGAAAATTTTACTAAACGAAATATTAGCCTTTGAAGAAGGTTTTGCATTTCAAAGAAAAGCTACTACGGGCCCTGCCAAAGTTGGCGATGTAGACCAAAGCATTGAAAATACTAAAAATCAAATACTTCAGATGATAGTGGATTAAAATGGCTGACTCTCTTATAACTATAACGTCTCCTCAATTTGAAGCTTTAATGCAAGAAAAAGGTTTAGACGAAACTACTCAAAGTATTTTAAGTATTGCCAGTGATAGATTGGGGTTTTCTGAAAACCCACTTACGCTTGAAAATTTACAAGCCGGAACCCACCCTTTACTAGATCGATTGGACAGATACAAAGATTTATCGCCAGAAGAGAGATCCGTATCTGCTGAAGAAGCTTTGACTCTTTTTACAAACATTCAAGACTTTGGAATGTTTGACCCCGTAGAACTGGATGAAGAAACAGGTGAACCAAAAAGTGATTTAGGTTCTTTTTCTCCACAAACTCAAGCAAAGGCAAAAGGATTTGTTAGAGCCATACCAGAAGCACTTGGCGCGTATGGTGGGGCAAAACTGGGTTTGGGTACAGTTGCTTTGGGTCTTAAAGGTTTGGCCGCTGCAACGCCGCCTCTTGGGCCGCCGGGGGTGGTTGCAAAAGGTCTTCTTTACCTTACGGGTGGTGCGTTAGGTATGTTGGCTGGAATGGAAACTGCCTCAAAAGCGGAAGACACTGTTTTTGGGGAAGCTGATCCTGTAATTCCAACTTTAGAGGGTGATTATCGTTTCGGAGAAACAGGCGCTTTGTTAAGCTCAATGGCCGGTGCCCCGTGGAAATTAATAACTAGTGTTCCAAAAGCTTCTACAGGCGCGTTGGAATTTATTGATACTTTTTCAAAAGTGGCTCGTGGCAAATTTACAAACGTTTCTGACGAAGCTTTTCAACTGGCGGCTAAAAGTGCAGGTTTATCTGAAAAAGGTGTTCAAAAACTTTTTGATCAAGCACAAAAGGCAAGAGCAAAGGCTAGTACAGGTCCCATGCTTGGGGCAGGATCACAAGGCGTCAATGTTTTAGGTATAGGTAAATTTAATCCTGCTGGATATTTAATTGACCCAACCAAAGGTCCCTTGAGCGCACGGATAGTAGGCGGAATCGAAAGAGGGATTGGTAAATCTTTTGATTTTGCTCGTGATAAAACAGGTCGATTTTTGGGGATGGAGGGCCTTGCTGCATTTGGTGGCGCTTTTGGAGCAAAGATGGCACAAGATGTGGCCCCTTACTCAGAGGGCGGCCGACTTGTAGGTGAATTAGCAGGATCTTTTGCTGTACCTTTACCCATTCAAGTATTTGTCGATAAGGGCCCAGAAGCGGCAAAAGGTGTATTTAGTCTATTAAAAAATTGGTACGGCAAAGACGAAAATGTTAAAAAAGGTATACTTGAAAATAAGTTACAAAAAGACAGCGCAAACAGAATTCTTTTAGCTCTAAGAAGATCTGAAGAGTATGCCGACACGGTTAATGCGGAGGGCGGAATTGAAATAACCGCTGAAGAAAAGCTTTCAAAGTTTATTGATGAATTAGGTAAGACAACTATTGAAGACGGTAAGACAACTTTAACGTTGGCTGACATAGCGCAAAAAGAAGGGCTAGATTTTGCTCCTACGCTCCGCACAATTCAAGAAGAATTATCAAAAGCCAGTGACGATTTAAGAACTGCCACTGGTAAAGGACGAGAAGAATTACAATCTGGAGCAACTGCTGCAATAAGAGCCCTTACGGCTACCGGTGATCCATTGGCATTAGCTTATGCCGCCAGAATACAACAAGGCGTTTTTGAACAAAACATCTTGGACAACCTTGAAGAAAGCGTAACCGCTGTCTCCCAAGCCGCTCAAAAAGTAATTGGCAGAGAAGCCGGAGAGCTTTCTCAAAGAGCAAAATTTTCTACTTCTCTTTACGGTGTTCTTAAAAATCAAGTCAGAGTAAGTAAACAAAGAGAAGGGCGTTTATGGCAAGCTTTAACAGATTTTCCATTAACAGAATTTTATGCCAAAAATGGTCGAAGAATTAATCTCCCTAATTCTGTAGTTTTGTTGGACAGGAGTTCAAAAAGAGGCGGTTTAAATTACACATCTAAAGGTGTAAAAGCAGATTTTAACGCTATATTGGGAAAATATAAAGAGGATTTTGAAGACTTCAGAGAATATTTTGCAAGTGGTCAAAAAGGAAGAAACCCTTTTAATGCAGAAAGAGTTTGGACAATGAGATCCAGACTACAAGGGAAAGCCAGTGCTTTACGCAAGAACGGCAATATATCAGACGCGGAAGCTCTTGATCGACTTAACGATGCTTTACTTAGAGATTTGACAGGTCAAAGGGATAACGTTTCGGCCGCTTATAATACTGCGAGAGCTTATTCTTTCGCTAGGAACGAAGTTTTCACAAGAAGTTTTTTTAGTAAAATTCAAGAAAAAACAAAAGATCGTGGTTTTAGAATAGCTCCAGAGGATCTTCTTGATGAGTTGTTTAGAGGTGGAAATAATCCGTTATCTAAGCGGATAGGAGAAATACGGTCAGGCGGACGTTTTTTAATTGAAAATGGCGCTATAACCGCAGATCAATATGCGTTGTTGGGCACCGACGGTATATTAGACGCGTCCATCCGAGATAGTTTGGGACAAATAATGGTCCGACGAAAAATACCAGATCCAGAAAGATTTGGGGAGACGACAGAAAGATTTGTTGTAAGCAAATCAAAATTAGACACTTGGAAAAAACAACCGGGCACTCAAGAGTTGTTTGATCTTTTCCCCAGACTTCGAACCGATTTTGATACTGTTGAACAGGCTCAAAGTACATTTGATAATATGTTGACAGACGTATCAAAAAAATTGACTCCTTCCGACGCAATTAAAAAAGGGTTTTCTGAAGATCAGATTAATTCCATTTTTGATCGAGACGCTTTTTCTTTAGCTTTAAAATACGAAGACCCCGGAAGAGCAGTGGCAAAAGCATTAAATTCTGAGTTTCCAAGCAAATCTTTAGAGGCGCTTTATAGAATGGCGGATAAAGCGGATTTTAGCAAAACAGATTTTACAAGAACTATGGCTTTACAAGGTCTTAAATCAGCCATATTCAAAAATGCTTTAGACACTTCTAATAATTCTGCGGGTCTTCCAAATGGAGATGTCCTGCAACGTATGCTGTTTACACAACTTAAAGGTGTAGATCCTAGCGCAAAACTTACAATGAGCGATTTTTTAATTAAAAAAGGATTAGCTACTCAAGATGAAATGGATAATGTTCAAGAAGCTGTAAAAACTATTAGAGGGGTTCAAGAAGCTTTTAACACTGGCGATTTTGAAAACATTTTATTTAAAAAACCCTCCCTTGCTAAGTTGTTTTATGTTCGTATTGCAGGTGCAACCGCCGGTGGTGCGTTGCAAAACCAATTAAAAAAACAATTAGGTTTGCCGCAAATGGGAGGTGGTTTAATCGCGGAACAAACGGGTTCTGAACTTGTTCAAAGAGTTCTTTTAAAAGGTCCAGAAGCGCAAAGAATGAAGGTTTTGACAAAAATGTTTTCTCAACCAGAGTTAATGGCTAAAATGTTAAAAGAATTAAAAAGTGCGGAAGAAGCCGACAAAGCTTTGACAGCAATAGAAAAATTTGTTGCTCCACTAGCTAGACAGGTTGGAAGAAGAATACCTATTGGAGGAATTTATTTACGAGACGAAGAAATGGAACTCCCTCAAGAACAGGAGAGCCCTACGTCTCCTAAAATTGAAACTTTACCCAACGACGAGGAAGCGTCCCTTAATATTCCGGCACAGGTTCCCACCCTGCCTGTCGGTCCTGCGCCTAGCCCTATTCAAACGGCTTCAGCTAATCCTCCCCCACAAAATTCTCAGTCTGGGCCGGTTGATAGGACTAGGTATGCAGCTATGTTTCCAAACGATCCAGCTTCGGCTTTGATTAGACAAGGCATAGGGAGCATGATGGGCTAATGTCGATAGCGGACTTATTTGGTAGTGTTGCTCCTCAGTATACTATGTATGAGGCCGATAAGGATCAGAGCGCGGACTACGAATCACAGATCAAAGCTTACGATGATGCTTTTAATCAATATACGAAGGATTATGATACCTACAAAACAGGCGCAGAATCTTACAACGATCTTGTAAAAAACTATAACGACAAGTTGACCGCCTACCAGACGGATGCCAATGCCTATAACACAGCTTTAGACATTTATAAAAAAGAAGCTCAAACTTACAACGACAGCTTGGCTGCTTACAAGAAACAATTTGACGACTACAACGCTGCGGTCAACAAGTTTAACGAAGGTGACCGGCTTTCTGAGTTTATAGATACTGATTACTATGTGGCGGCTCCCGGTGAGTTTACCGCCAAAAGACCGGATGAGTTTACAATGGTTAGGCCCGGTGAGTTTGAAGTAACAAAGCCTGAGTTTACTTTAACAGAACCCACGGCTCCTTCTGATCCCGGTTTTGACCAAGCTGAGATAGACAGTTTTATTGAAGCCTCTCAAGGAAGAGCAAGACGCCGCGGTGCAGCTAATGCCGCAGCTTTAAACGTTTTAGGCCAAGGCGGTAACTTTTCAGCCGGTGCCGGTGTTCAAGGCGGAGCAGGCGTTAGTACGCAGCCTGAGTTTAGTTTTAGTGCGACAGGGTTTGAAGACGGTGGAGGAGTTGGAGAATTTTTTCAAAGATTCAATCCTTTGACAGGATCTTACAGAAAAGAAACACCTTTAAGTGTAAAAGCAATGGAGCAGGCGCAAGACTTTACTCCTATTGGAACGGCTGAAACCGTCCGT
>Ga0209336_10001174_pt1 | contig 12847 bp, 6 predicted proteins | sample LinPmetageLP32_FD_184042 | JGI IMG/M metagenome (GOLD analysis project Ga0209336, IMG submission 184042) | Marine viral communities from the Pacific Ocean - LP-32 (SPAdes) (version 2) | ecosystem: Environmental > Aquatic > Marine > Oceanic | place: Pacific Ocean | collected 2009-08-23 | reverse complement strand
GCACAACCAACCCCGCAACCAACCCCACCGAAAACTGAAGAGCCACACTCAGCAGATTTCGATGATGATATACCATTTTAGATGGTAGATAAAAAAACACAACTCATGTTAGATAGAGTCAAGGCTTGCACGTTAGCGATGGATAGAGGTAATTCAACTTGGTCAAGAAATTTTTGGCTGAAAACAATTAATGAAGTTATTGCCAACTGCAAAATAGAAACAGAAAGAAAATAAACCAGTAAATATTTAATTGTCCTCCCGTTTTTACGGGGGAGGCAGTTAGAGGAGGAAAAAGTTTGGAGAAGTTTGAATATAATTACGATCATTCATATGCAACTAACTTCTTTAATTGGCGGTATATGAACAATAAAGAAAAGCAAATTTATGGTCAGGATAATTACACGATAGATGAAGCAAAAAAAATCTTTGATGGAATGTATAAAAATAATGGCTAACAAATGCCACCATTGCAAAGAGATTATTGTTGGTCGAAAAAAGAAGTTTTGTAACAATGATTGTAGTACACAACACAGACAAGAAAGTCTCAGGATGAACTTTAATCAAGGGCAAAACCACAATGAACCACATACTGTTGATGATTGTGGAATACCAACAGTACATATTCCACATAAAATCTTACAAGAAGTTAAAAATAAATTTGACGATCAAAACCATTGCATGACAGATGGAAGAAAAATCGTGGAAAATACAGAAGAAATTTTTAAAACAACCAATAGAATATTAAACAGAACTTTAACTGAAAGCTCTAGGAAAATTACACAATTAAATCAAAAAAGAAAATACAAATTTAGAAAAAAAGATGATCCTCGTGGGAAAAATATTCCGTTTGGATTTGGGAAGCAAACAACTTATGAGGATAAAGATGAGTGACTTAGATATAGAAAAGTGGATGGAAAAAATTAGAGCTTTAGCACCTGTCATTGAAAAAACAGAATATGAAATTCATCTCAATGAAGCTGAAGTAAAAAGAATGTATGCCAAGCTAAAGATAATAGCATTGGCAAAAGGTCATAAGACTGTATCGTCACAAGAATGCTATGCGGATACAGATGATGAACTCTTCACACAAAGATTAAGGCTCGGTGCAAGCAAAGGTTCGTTGAGTGCGTTGAGAGTACAACTTAAAGCTCTTGAAATAGGCTTTGAGCAATGGCGAACAGAGATGGTCAACTCAAGAAAAGAGTATAAACGATATGGGAATTAGCATGGCTGAAGCAAATCATATGGCAGAAGTCGTAGAGCTTGGCTGTATCGTTTGCACAAAAGTGCATGGTGTTACTTCTCCCGCAGAGATACATCATATCGTAGGTGATGGCAAACGAAGTCATTTTAAAGTATTGCCATTGTGCTTTCACCATCATCGTGGTGGTAAGGATGAAGAACCAATTAGTAGACACCCATATAAAGCCAGATTTGTAGAAGCCTATGGAACTGAACAGGATTTACTGAATGAGGTTTTACAATTAATGAAAGGAGATGCCTGATGTTACTTGATAAAAAAAAGATAGATGTCTGGTTTATTAGCGATCTTTTTGAGGTCGTTGGTGGGAAGATAGCGGGTTCTGGTGGTGGATGGATATCTATAGAAAGTGACAAAACTCTCATTGATTACTATGAAGAAAATCGTACTTTATGTGTATACGTTGAGAGTATTGATAACAAAACTGAATTTGCTTTACAAGGTATATGTAAAAAATATAAATTAAATTATATTGAGAGGTACGATAATGAGTGAATGGTTAAATGAATGGTGGGAAGAACAGGATGCTGATCATGCTTGGCAAAAGCAACAGCAATTAGAACAGCAACAACAGGAAGAGAGACAAAAAATAAAAAATATCTTATTAGCTTCTGGCTGTATGTTTATTTTCTTTCTTGTAAGTTTCGCTTATTACATAAAAATCTAAGCTTCGCCAAGCGCATCATAAGTATAAAAATCGCAGCGAGCAGGGCTGCAAAAGAAATATTTACTGGTCTATTGTTTTTAGGGGGATGTAGATGAACGAAGTAAGAGTATTAGAATTAGAACTCAATCAACGAAAACTTGCTTGGTGGGAGTGGCATAAAAATAATCCACAGATTTGGAAGAAGTTTGAAGAGTATACTTTGCAAGCTATCGCTTCGGGTAGGAGGCATTATTCACATTGGGCGATCATCAATCGCATAAGATGGAATGAAGAGATTGAGACTAGGGGTGGGGAGTTTAAAATCAGCAATGACTACATTGGATTTTATGCCAGATTGTTCCACGCGAAACATCCTGACTACAATGACTTCTTTAGATTGAAGCCCTTAAAGGAAGAAAAGATTATTAACCAGTTGAAAGAAGATGGTATCTACGGAGAGCCTAGATTTAATTTCTAAGTAAATTTCCTATATACCCTTTAACGTCTGCCATTTCTTTTAATTCTGGAACATAAGCAAGTCTAATATTTCTATCTCTGTCTAATTCTAATAACATTTTCTTTTTTTGTTGTGAGTCTAAAAAATCAGCTTGTATAATTTCTTGTTTTTCTTCTCTATATTTTTTCATATAACGACCAAGTTTAAGAATATCTTTTCTAGTTATATCTAAACCTGAGTTGTTTGCTAGATATGCTTGTAATTCTTTTTCCTTGCCATCTTTTTCTAGCCTATTAACTGAAGCTGTAAATCTATCACTGGCTTCTTTCAGTTGATAGAATTGTTCTTGAAGTCCACCGCCAACCTCACTTGTAAAGATATCACCTAAGAGTGGCATTTGATCTATTCTTGGAGATATATAATCTCTGTCAGTTACTTGTCTTACCGCAGAATCCGTGATTGTAAATATATATGTTCCTATAGTGCCTCCATACCCTTTCAAGAGATAATCTATTTTTATTGGTGAGACATTTATTGCCATGCCTATGCCTCTCGCAAGCTCAGTTGTTTGAGGTAAAACTTGTAATTGTGTTTCAAGACCTGTTTCCATCCATGAAGGAACAATTGCATTGCCAGTAAAGGTACTTTTATTATTTATGACCTCTATCAATGGTTTAGTTACTTGGAATCCCAATGGATCAACCTTGAATGTCTGAACTAATGATCTAAATGCTGTTCTTTCAATATCACGAGTGTCAGTATCACCGAAAGCTAAATCTAAAGCCCTCTCAGGAATTACTTTAAACAATATTCCATATTCAAATGGTATTGGAAGTTTAGCAGTTGGAAAACCATCTGGTGTAGGGATCAAATAATTATCATCTCTAACTTGTTGTCTTTCTTCTTTATATTCTTCTGTGTCATGCATAAGCATATAATATATGCCAGTCATCATAGACATAAAGAGAGCGCGCTTCGCAAATTTCAATCTAATTTTGTTTTGTATTTCATTTTTTTGTAAGTTGGTCATTGTTGGCAATTTAGAAGAATATTCACCAGTCACTGCTCTTCTGAAAACATCTAAACCTTGAAATCTTGCATTTAAAAATGGAATCCCTGTAGTAATTACTTTTACAAGAGGCGAAGCACCTCTTCTATTGAAATTAATAATCTCCATTGCTTGTTGTGCCGCATCTAATTGATCGCCTGTATCGTTTAAAACATCATCATAAACTGCTTTTCTTGTAGCTCCATCTGACGCTGTAGTCCATTCGCCTAAAGTATTCCATATATATTTTACGGCTTTTATAGGATCAAGGTTTCCATCGTCACCCATACCTTTGGCTTTTAATTCCCGATCTATTAGTTTGAGTACATCTTTTCTGTCATTAGAAGCATCATAACCGCCTATTATTCCGAACCTTTCTAACTCTGATAGATCGCTTACAAAACCTTTCATTGTGTCCAAGAATGGTGTCATATCAGAACCAGAGGTAGCCCATGCAGAGACTGAATCTCTAAACATATTTCTACCCATAAAAACTGGACTACGAGTAATCATTTCTCTTAAAAATGATGCTGGTGCGCCAAGAAATCTCATCAATCCATTAGGGTTATATATACCTATACTTTGCAATCCTTGTATTAGTATTGGGTCTGATACTCTGTAGTAAACTTGGTCTCCTTGATCAAAAAGACTAACAATATCTAAACCTTTAGCATCTTTTTTTAGTATTTTTTGTGCTAGTCCAGCTTTCTCAAGATGATTAACTAATCGTAGAAGTCCTTGATTTTTCATTGCGGCAGTCATTATAGATAATACATTTCTACCTATTACTTCCAATGGTGCAGGTTCTATTGCTTTTTTGCTTCCACCTAATTTTATTTGTAAAGGGTTTCCTCCCATTATACCGCTTGCAACAGATGGACCTCCTAATTGATCATTAATCATTTTTCTATAAAATGGATAATAATCTGCATTTTCTTTCCAAATTTGTGCTGTACCTCTGGTATCTACATTTAATTTATTAGCAACATTTAATAATTGATCATATGTATAATTTTTTATTTGAGATTCTTGAATTTCAGTTTCTGCAAGAATATTTTCTTTAAGTTGTTTTTCTGTTATTACATCAGATAAGATTCCCATTTGAACAGCATAATCAATTAATGCGCTATTAAATTCTTGATATTGTTCATATACTTGTTTAACTACAGGATAATCACTTCCTATATTTATAGCTTGTTGTATTTCTTCAGGAGTTATATTTACTTCTTTTCCTTCTTCATTTAAACGATAACTTTTTAACCCAATAGAATATGTTTTAAATAATGATTCTAAATCTATTTGTGGATTTTCAAATAATGGCATTAATATTTTAGCTAAACCACCATGTTTAAAATCTATTACTTTTGTTCCCCCAAATAACTTACTATCTTTTGGTACTGGTTTTCCATCTGGACCAACAAGTACAGGTATTCCTCTTTTTAATACTTGAGCAAAAAATGATTGTGATTGTTTAGCTTGTAAAAAAGCAAACATAGCACTTGTTTTTGCTCTCATCTCTAATTCTTTAGCTTCTGGTGATAATTTTCCTGCTAAATCTAAACCTTTATTTATAAGTTGTAAATCATTAACAGCATGAAAAAGAGCTTTATTAAACCAAGTATCTATATCAGGCATAAAATCTGTTATATCTAATAAAGTTTCTCCAGCACTTTTGTTTGGAACAATTGGTTTACCAATACTATCTACAAGGTCTTTATACTTATCTGGTACTTTTGATTCAGAACGAGAGTAAGAAGGTGCATCTGGTGGTAATTTAGGAAATATACCTTTCTCTGCACGATAAGCCGTTCTTAAAGCTTGTGGACTTGCATCTTTACCCCATTTAGGAATCATTCCTTTATGTGTTTCTTTTATATGTTTTATTCTTCTTTGATCTGCTTGTGCTAGTTCTTCCATATTAATATCAATAACACCACCAAAAGCAGAATTTTCTTGTTGATATGGAGGAGTATTATTTGGTTCTAATCCTAATTCTTTTGCGAATTGTTTATAGGTTTCGTAGGCTGGGATATAAAAGTCACGGAGGGCGGTTCTCTGTAAATCGGATGATTGCTTGAAACCGATTCTATCCCCAAGTTGCTGTATAGCTCCTCTAGTTCCTGTTGAGTTATCTGTGTTTTTTCCGTATTCATAGAGTTCTGATTCTTCTCCATATTTTTCTAACCTCATTCCTGTTGATTGTATAATAGGATTTATTAAATTTATAAAATCTTTTGCATTTTCTGTTGTGTAATTATCATTATTAATTCTTGGATCAGATATTATAATGCCAGTTCTTTTTGTAGGTGATAAATTAAAGTCTAATGGAGTTCCATCTTTGTTAATTTTTGATAGTTCATTTGTAAGACTGGTTAATTCTTTTACAGTAAATCTATTTCCATCTGGTTTTGTAATTAATAATGCTGATTTTGCTACCCCTTGACTAGTTGGTCTTTTTAAAATAGCAGAATCTTGCATAAAAGCATCTGTAAATATAGCAGTTAATGCTTTTTGAATTTGTTGATCACTTCCGGGCAATTGTATAGTAATGCTAGGAATAGGATTACCATTTTTCCAAGAACCTAATGTGCCTGTAATCTCATGAGGAATACCAAGATCACTTAAAAATTTTATTTTTCCATTAGATGAAATTGATTGAATTAATTTTTCATGATATTTTTCCCATGCATTAAAAGTAATAGGAGCATTTAATTTGTTAGGTAAATATCCTCTATTAATTCCTGTATTAAAATTAAGTACAATTTGTGGTGCTGTTTCGAGAGCAGCTTTATAAAAATTTTCATGTGTATTTGTATCAAAAATACTACCGCTTTTTTTACCACTATAATATCTAGGTGGAGATATAAATTTACCAGAAAAACTATTATTTTTATCAAAAGTACCTTTGTTCTGCATTTGTTTTAATTCTTCAATTTGTTTTTTAGAATTAATTTCAGCAGACTCGTAACTACCTTCATTAGATATTTTAGAAGCAGTTTCACCTTCAAATCTTTGATCAGCCCAAAGTAATGCTTGTACTTGAGAAGGAGTAAAATTATAAGTTAATCCATCAATTTCATAATTTTCTGCTCCAGCTAATATAGAATTAATAGCTTGCATAAATCTATATTCATTTTCAGTAGCAGTTGTACTTGGATTACCTTTAGTTGAAAGCCCATCCATTCCATATTGTTTTATCATATGCCTATCTACAACCATAAATGGTGTAAATTTTCCTTGCATAGCCATAAGAGTTTCTAAACCATAAGTAGTTGTTTTTTGCCCTGATGATTTTGATCTTTCAAATACACCTAATTCATAAAATCTTAATATAGAATTTAACCTTGCTGGTGCAGATTTTCCTACGTTTGCTTTTTCTAAAGCTTTAACAAACTTTTTAGGTTCTTTATCTGGATCAATTTTACGAGCAATTATCATAGTTTGTAATGTATCTTTAAGATTTTGTTCAGGTGTAGCTTGTGCTGAAGTAATTCCAAAGACTGCTGAAAATTCTAAAAGATTTGCATTGCCTACTAAATTAGGAATATTTATACCCCAATCTTCATACCATCTATCGTTATAACCTTTTTTGTAAGCATCTCTAACTTGTTTTCTTAATTGTCTATAATCTTTCCATGTATGATTTTTAGTAGAATTTGGTGCTATTTCTTTAAATAATTTTTTAAAATCTTCTGCAAGAGGATTGCCATTTTTTCTAGACCATAATTCATATACTGCATCTTCTATATCTCCAGCATATAAAAGTTGTTTAGCAGTCAATCCCGCTTTATTGTATGAAGGTGCATCTAAATTTTCTAACTGTTCTATTTCTTGTTGTAAATCATAAATTTCATTATCTAATCTATTTCTAGTACGAGCAGATATTCCTCTTTCTCTAAGTTGTCCTTTTTTTCCATTAAGCACTTGTGTTAATGCATAAATTCTATCTCTATTTTTGTTTGTAGAATTTGTTGGTCCTGATCCTCTAGAAAAAGAAGGCTTATCTATAATTTTTGGTAATTCTCCATCTTCTTCGTAATACCTTTGTACTAACTCTTTTTGATTTTTTCTAAGATCACCAGTCCGATCAATTTTTCTTTTTGATTTTTTTCTTAATACAAATTCACCTAATGGATCATCTTCTGAAATTTGTTGATTTATAAATCTTTGATGCATATCTTCTGGAATACTTACTATTTCCATTCCATCTGTGTATCTATTTAAAGCAGCTTTTTTGTTAAAACTTGTTAAAACATAATCTAATTCTTTTTTATTTATATTTAATAATTGATTTCCTTTTGACATTATAAAAGATAATGCACTGTCTTGATTAGGTTTTAATTTTAATGTTTTTCTTACGTTTTCAACTGTTTTATCCCATAAACTTTTTTTACCATTTGGAGAATATGGCACTGTGTCTAAATATCTTGCAAACTTTTCATCTGAAAAAGAATAAACTAAAAATTCGTGTACATTTGAAAGTGGATAAAAATTTAATTTACCTTTGCTAACAACAGCAGGATTATCTGAATATTCATAATGAACTATTTGTTTTGGAAGATTTTTTTCTTTTGCAAGAATATCTTTTTTTATTTCTCGTTGAATTCTTTTTCTTAATTTTTGTAATTCAATATAAGAATCATTTGATTTCATAGCTTTAAAAATTGAATCAACTTTTGCTACACCTTTATCAAATGGAGCAAGTAATACATCATCTTTATCATAACGACGACCTTCTTCAGATTGAATTAATTTTGATTCTTTTTTTAATGCGCGCAATTCTTTTTGTGCAGCTTCTTGAAAGTCTAGAGTTTCAGCACTTAAAGAATGAAAAATTTCATGAATTATAGTAGTAAAATTTAAAGAATCTGTTGTTCCATATAATTTACGACTTTGAGAATATTTTATATTAGGTGTAACATTGTTTGTTCGTTTATCTCTTAAAATAGAAGTTGATTGAAACTTTCCTTTAACGTGATACTCTCCTTTTTCATCGCGAAATGTATTTGACGGTGAGATTAAAGACACATGTTGAGTTATAGCATTTTCTAAAATAGTTGCATTTTTTAAGAATTTATCTAAACCAACAAATGAAAGTGATTGAGCCATTTCATTTGTTAATTCATTTAATGTTTTATTTAATTTTAATAAATTATTCCTAATAGTAGTCATGTCAGCATTAGGATTATCTAAAATAGTTTCTATATCTTTTGTTGCTGTTTTTAAAACATTCATAGATTGAGAAAATATATTATTTGGTGTTTTAATTCTATTGTAAGAATAAATGATTGGTCTATTTTCTTGATCTGAATATCTTTGATCAAATTTTCCTGTATAAAAAGCAACCATTCCTTTTGAAAAAGCCTGTCTTAATTTAAGAAAAGACAAACTTGTATCGTTACCAAAACGACCTCTTTCTTTCATTTCAAGAAATTCACCTTGAGATATATCTCTTGGAACAGGATTAACTGTTATAACTTTACCCATTTTCTGTAAAGGTTTTAATGATTTTTTAGCTATCTCTGCATATTTTTTATGTATAGGTAATGGAGAATTAGAAATAACATAATCAATAACTTCATTTATGTTTTTATTTGTAATATTTTCAAGAATTTCTAATCTATTTTCTCTAGCAAATTCTTCAACAATTTCTGTTATAAAATTATCTTCACTTAGTGAATCGTAAGCAAATTCAGAAGCAGCACGTTTAAGGTCTTTTTCAGGTGTTACTGGCAAACCAGTATCATATGAAACTGGTAAACTAACAGTATAAAAATCAGTATTTGTATCTTTAGGAACTAATCTTTCTACAACATTTTTTACTTCTGGTAATGTTTTAGGATAGTAATCATCAATACTATAAATATTTTTTCCTATTTGAATTGCTTCATTAGAATCTATAGCTTTTCTAGCAGCTTTTATTCCATCTTCTTTAATAATTTCAAATTCATAATCATGAGAAAAACTTGGTTTATCTTCTGGTAAAGTTGATATTGAACTAAGTGCATCTCCATCTTTATCTGTATCACTTAAAACTGCACTAGGTGGTTTTATTCCTAAACCAATAAAATCTTCATAAGGCGCACCATATTTTTTTTCAAGACTATCTTTGTAATTTTGTAAATTCCTTACTTTTCCTCTATCTCTGCTTCCTATTTTTCCTTCGATAATGTCATTGAGAACAGTTCTTGGACTATCAAAAGCACTATCATAAATAGATTGACCCAGTGATCTTAAAATATTAATAATTTTTTGTACTATATTTTTAGCTTTAGGGCTAAATATTTCTGGATTACTTCTATAAAGACTAAAATATTCTGCAACAAATTCTTCATTTAATCTTGCTGAAGTTTCATCAGCATAAACTTTTTTCATGTTTTCTATTTTAGATGCTGGTAATTTCTTTTTAGCTTCATTAAGTAAGATACGAAATTCACTTTCTTTTAATAAACCCATTTGTACTAAAGCATGAATTACTTCGTGATCCATTGTGCCAGTAAGTGCTGCTTCAAATTCAGCTTGACTCATTTGATCATTAGGATCAATTCTTTGTGTGGCTAAAACAATTGCTTCTAATGGACTGTCATATACTCCTTTAGTTGGCTTAGTTTTATCTTCATCAACTACAGGTTTATAAAATACTTTTCCACCTTTTTTTCTAATATTTAAAGATGCTTTTAAAGCATTATCTAATTTTACTCCAACATCATTTAAACCATAAGTTTTTAATCTATCTTTTAATGTTTTTAAGAAAAAATCATATTTTTTATTTAAATCTGGTGATGGTAGCAATAATATATCTTTTGAATTATTAGACTCTACTCCTAAAATTCTTTCTCTAGAAACTGTATCATTATTTGCAATTCTTTCTATATCTACATCATTAAATGATGTTGTATTTTTTAATCTTTGTTTAAATTCAAGAGGAGTCTCATTAATATAACTTTGTGCTTTTGCATCTCTAATAGATTTATAATTATCAACTAATTTAAATTTACCTTTTTCTTTTTTAGCACGACCACTATTAATTAAATCTTGTTTAAATTCATTGATTACAGTATTTTTTAATACTGCTTTAAAACGTGATCCATCTTTTTCAATTCTAATATCACCAACTAAAGGTTTATCAGACACAAATCTTTTTATTTGTTGTTTTACTAAAAAATCTTTTATATTTTTTTGAGTAATATTTTTGCCAGCATTTATCTGTAAAAATAAATTTAAATCTTGATTAGTATAAAATTCTCTTGGTTTGTAATTAGGAAGTTCAGTTAATGTATTAAATCTAGGTAATGATTTTATTTTTGCTAGAAATATTTGTCTTTGACCATCAGACATTTGTTTTATAGATGTAGCTCCTGTAAGAGCTTTTGCAAAGTAACCAAAATTAGAATCAGAAAACATTGTATCAGTAAAATTATTTTTATTTACTTTAATATTTTTTGATTCAAAAGCTTCTCTTATAATTTTAGGTGATGCATCTATTTGATTTTTAACTCTTTTTACTGGAACTCTTTCACCAGTTCTACGATTTAATTTAAATCTAACTCTTGCAAGTTCTGTCATTAAATCATTAAAGTCTGATTTATTTAAAAGTCTTTGTGTTTCTTCTATTGTGTAATAACTTTTTTGTTTTAATTTTTTTGCTTTTGCATTTTTCCACAAAATACCTAATTGACTTTTATGATCAACTTTAGTTGTGTTTAATGGATATACATTAGTTCTTTCTAATCTTTCTATTAATTTTTGTTTAACTTCTGCAAGTGCAACAGGAGTTAAATCTTTAGTGTTCATGTTTTGCATCATTTGTTCTGCTAATCTAGAATTTTCAGAATTTTCTAGTATTGATTTAGCAACAATGTCATCTTTTAAATCAATTTGTTCATTTCTTTTTTCACTAATTGTTGAATCAAAATTTGCAATTGCTTTAGCATCAATTTCATTAAATAATGGATCATATAAAAAATGACCAATTCTTTCTGCTGTTCCATTTCCTAATAAACCATTTGCATCTGCAACTTCTAATGATGTATTTACTATAGCTTTACTTCTATCTTGTTTAGTAAAATCTAAAGCTGCTTGTGAAGCTTCTTCTATATTATTAAATGTACCTCTATTTTCGTTAGTTTCTTCTCCTATTACATTTATAGTTCCATCCATATTGGGTGAAAATGTAAAGTTTTCTACAAGGGGAATTTCTGGAGTTCTATTATTAACTAATTCATCATTTGAACCTTTAATAATATTATTAATTTTTTCTAAATCAATTTTTTTATTATTTAATTCATCTGGAGTTAATTCATTATTTAAAATTAATTGTTCACCAGCTTCAATTTCTTGTTCTAAAGATAACTGTAAATCATATATTTCATTTAAATCTAAATCAGCTAAACGAGTAGGTATTACATTTCCATCAGCATCTAACTTTGAATAGTTATTAGATTTAAGTAAATATTCTCCATCTTGTTCTGCTAAAGTTGGAACACTTTCAGGATCAATAATAGGATTGCCTTGCCTTGCTGCTTCTTCTGCTAATTTAATAACTTCTTCATCTCTTATTTTTTGTGCTTCATCATGCTCTATAGCTTGATCTTCACTATATGCCATACCATAAGCTTGACGATATCTTCTTCCAGCAAGCGTTCTCATGAATGCATCTGCTAAAAAACCTACACCACCACCTACAGTAGCATCGTCTACTGCAGATTCTAATACAGGTATATCTGCATCATAAACAGTATTAGATAAGAAATTTTGAGCCATACCAGCAAGAGCTTCTTGAGCAGCTTCTCCAACTGCTAATGCACCGCCACCTATAAGATAATCTTTTACATCTTGTAATGGTTTACCAGTTTTAGGATCAATTCTAGAAATATTTTCTTGAAAAGTAGACATAGCTTTTTTAACATCATCAGGTCTTGAATATCTCATTAATTTAGCAAGATGTCTTATTGCAAGTAATTCTGTTGTACCTATAACAAAACTACCTACTTCACTACCAATTTCTTGAGCAGCAGATACTTCTTTACCTTCTGCTCTTGTTCTAGCTAAATTATCTGCTTGTTGACTTACTCCTGTACCTCCTGCAAATAATACTGCTGCGGGCAAAGCTAATGCTGGACTAGCAACAGCCGCTGCTGTTCCTACTGCTGCAAAAGCACCTAAATTACCCACACCTTCTGAAACCATAGTAGCGTAATCATCTTCATAACCTTCTTTTGGTTTTAAAAGATCAATGTCTCTAAAGTTTTGTTTTGCAGCTCTTAATCCTGTTGAAACAGCACTATCATTATCTAGATCAATTAAATTAGAAAGACCTTCTAATCCTGCAAGTCCAGCAGTACCAAAACCCCTAATAGGACCAACAGCTATTTCTCCAAGACGCCCAACTCCGGGTTCTCCTAGACCTAACCAATTTTTATCTATTTCTTTTTT
>Ga0209336_10001170_pt1 | contig 12873 bp, 18 predicted proteins | sample LinPmetageLP32_FD_184042 | JGI IMG/M metagenome (GOLD analysis project Ga0209336, IMG submission 184042) | Marine viral communities from the Pacific Ocean - LP-32 (SPAdes) (version 2) | ecosystem: Environmental > Aquatic > Marine > Oceanic | place: Pacific Ocean | collected 2009-08-23 | reverse complement strand
AAAGGCAGTGAGATCATTTCAGGGCTCTTCTAAAGCGAAGATGATAACTATCGAGTGGACGACGAAGAGAGGCGAAGAATTCTTCAAAGAACAAAAGATACCATTAGGTAGAAAGAAAAAATTAAGATAATATAGGTTAAAGGTCAGAAGTCAAGTGAGAACAAGTAGGAATCCGTTAGTAAAATTGCTGGTAAAACTGAGAATGGCCTGGGCCGATGCCCGTGGACATCACGGACACAAATGGGACTACGAGCCTGGTGAAAACTATCTTGGTATGAAAAAAAGCAAGTACTGGCAGAAAAACCACAAAGTCAAATGAGTAGAGCCATGTGGATGATAGTTGGAATCTATACCACTGCTTTTATTTTTGGCTGTATCACATTATTGTAAAACCTAGCACATAACTTATAGTAGCAGTCATTTCACAACTTACGGTCATTAAATATTAATGTGCCATTGTTCAAAAAACCAAAAACTAAGACGGCGTACTGGTCAAAGATCAGGAAAAAGGCCCCCAAGGTTCCAGATATAACATGTCCGGACATTGACACAATACTGGACAGGCTTGAAAAACTGGTTGGCAGAAGCCTGACCAAGGCTCAATTCAAGGTGGTTGAACGTAAAATGGAGCGACTTAGGATTTCCAACGAGAAACTCAGGGACTCTGGCAAGTACTGGCATGACGCCTGCAAGGAGACCGTTAGGGACCTCCTTGGCAAAAAGAAAAGTAGGTAATTAAAGTATATGTGGAAAGTTTTAGTAGTAATTTGCACACTTGGTAATCCTTGCACAATGTTTGCTGAGGATCCAATTAAATTTTATAATACAGAGCGAGAATGCCTTGTCCACGCTGAGAAGAAATCAAGGGCCATGGTGGGCACTCTACTCGAATATGGCTACCATATAGACAGCGAGGCACACGCCTGTGAACTTGTTGTTAACCAAAACGAGGCATAGGTTGACTCTGCCACAAAATCTGCTATAATAATAGGGTAATTTAGGGTTTATCCCATTGTAGGAATTCTGCCCTCTTTTACACTCATTAACAATAGGAGAATTTATGAGCAAAGTTAAAATGCTTCTTGACGTGGTCAAGGAGGTGAAGAAAGAAGCACCAGAAGATGTTCCGAACTGGAACGGTAAATTAGCAGAAGCCAAAGTAAATCTACAAAACCAAATAGCAAAGGGAAGATTATTACCCAAAGGGGTTGAAGATCATCCATTAGATCATTTTGCATTCAATTATTCAGTACAAAGAGATGTGAGGGCAGGACATGTAATGAACATTATGAGGAAGTTTGATCCTCGTGTATGTTGTCCTGTGTCAGCGGTCAAACGTTCAGACGGAGAGACTCTTTATATATTTGACGGGCAACACAGAGCAGTCGCTCTAGCATTACTTGGTTGGGAGAAGATACCAGTCACTATAGTAGAAACAGACGAGCCGGCCTTTGATGCAGAAGCATTCGAGATTGTCAATGACTCGGGTATCCTCAGGGCAGGCACAGAGGAAATCCATAGATGTCTGCTACACAGATATAAAATGGGCGAGACAGAAACAGAAAGAGTTGTCACTGCATTCACGGTGCAGGAGATATTTGATAGATGCAACATAGATCTGGAACCCAAACGTGTCAGGAAGAGTTCTGGCAAGTGTGGACCAAACAAGCATTACTTCTCACATTTTGATTACGCATACAAAGGAATCAAGATGGCGGGAGCAGACGGTTTAGAAAAAGCCTTACACGCCATTAAGGATGTGTATGGCGAGGAAGAAGGTGGAGAGATCAATCAAGGTCTATTCATAGGACTTATTAAACAGTATCAAATGGGTGCAGAAGCCAAAAGATTAAAAAGGTTGCCAGTCAACTGGATGTGGCAGATGTTAGAAGCAATCAAGAAAGTTTGTCCAAGTGCCACACTGATACACACTGCGGCCAAAAAACAATGGCAACACGCAAACGGTGTTGGTTGGGACGCACCAGTGGCAATGGCACATTTGTTAAGAGAAGTTTATCTCATAGAGGACGGAACATTTGAGCCTAGTTACATGCCGAACGTTACCTTAAAAATTGAAGAAGGAGATATTGCTCCGGACTCAGAGGCACAAACTGCCTTTAACAAGTATGTCAAATAAACTTTGCTATTATATCTGTCTTGTCACTAAAAATGGCAAGACGGAAGAATACGGATATGGATTATCATACAAGGAAGTGATGGAGGCAGTCGAAGAACACTACACAAACGGTGCAGATGCAGTTGTAATGGAAATGATAACAAAGGAGCAGTTCAATGATAGACTTCCAAAGCCTTTCTAACCTACCCGAGATAAACTTCAAATCCAAGGTTAGGCCTGACCTCAAGGAACTTGCAGACTACATAGACCATATGAAATCTGACTTGTTCGAGAACAGATGGAGCCAAGCAACCAAGAAGCACATAAAAAGTTCTTTGGTGCTTTACATCAGGACAATGCAGAAACAACTGGCACCCATGGGGTATCATTACAAGGCACAAGAATCACTGCTAAGGAGTAAACTGCATCTGGAACACGTGATACCACAGAACAAGATAATAACTGCCTACCTGCATGATAAGATATCAGCTCAATTAGTTTTGCAGATGCCATTGTGTCTGATAGACGATGTTGACAAACACATACTAGAAGGAGATTGGCAACAGGCAGGAAATTGGGAATACCCATTCCGAAGATATCACCTGGCAGGATACAACAAAACAATTAAGGATGTTAGGGGAAACACTATAAATCTTAATCACTATACCTTGAAAGAACACTTCCAAATGCTGGGTATGGTTGACTTATAATTGTTTTCGTGTATAATTAAGACAGCAAATCCACCAGAGCTGGTAAGATGCCAATTCTCATTTGCAAATCTAATTAGAGACGCTCTACGTCGATGATGGATATATTAGCCAAAAGTGGCGAGGTTGGAGTCGATAACAGACTGGTGGAGAGCTAAATCTATATGCCAAGCGAAAAAACAAAAAAATTATTAGAGGGACTAGGTAAAATCACGGACTCTGCACCAAAGGCCTTTGTGCAAGAAAAGTTTCATTCCTACACCAACAGACATTATCCAAACGCAATACATAAGTTGCCAGCAATGTACGACAAGTCCAAACGCAAAAAGGATGAGGACGGTGATCAGTATATCATGATAGACAGGATATATGGTTCAATGTACGAAGACAGGCTCATGCAAAAAGATGGGACAGAATACAAAGGCAAGCTCTACCAAAAGAGAAGATTGATCACTGCAAAGAATGAAGCTGGAGAAAAATCTAATTTCTACAGCCATTGCACCATGACAGCAGATGGCAGATGGTTTGACAACGGTGGATTACCAATTGAAGCACCAGTCAGGCTGGAACCAGATAAGCAGAAGTCTGCCGACGACATAGAAGAAGACAAAAGACTGAAAGCACAAAAAGAAGCCAGGATACTAGCCAACCTTAAATAATTGTATGCTGAAAAGCGAATACCAAAGTCTAATAGAAAACAAGCCATGGCAAGAAATGGAAGACCATTTCAATAACATTCCTGCGGCCACCATAAATCCAATCAACAAGATAGACATAGACACTGACGATTGGATCAAGTTCACAGTAGATAATTTTGATCTAGCACAACAGAAATGGGAGTGTCCCAAAGAACATTACACAGGCGACAGCAACAGATGGGCAGAGATTAACAACACACTGGGAAGAAATAAAGACAACACGTTTGAGCTGAACTACGGCATGAACGGAGATACCAATCAAAAGTTGAAAGAGCTGTTGGGCCATGACAACATAAAAAAACTTAACGTTGATGCAGACTCTGTGCTTATGAGATTCATAGTAAAGATGCCTGGGCATGGCATAGCTTGGCACAAAGATGACGCTACATCATACGCAGTAAAATTTGGGGAGAGGGATCTAGGCAAACTTAAAAGGTTATGGTTCCCAATAGATGACTGGAAAGACGGTCACGCATTCCAAATTTCAAAAACTGTGCTGACACATTGGACCAAAGGCACAGTCTATCACATTCCATTCGGGGTAGGACATGCATCAAGCAATTTTGGTTATGTGCCCCAGTACACTGTTTCTTTCACAGGAATAGTAAATGATTAGACTACAGAATTTTGCCAGGAAATGGAAAGAAGTTAAAGACTTTATAATGGAAGGGATGGATAAGATCCATGGCAATGAAAAAGTGTGGGAAGGACAGTTCACAACTGAACTAGAAAATATTCTAATAGAGTCATCCGGGAAAAAATTCGCTTCAGCGTGTATGTCAGGGTCACATGCAATATCAATATCTTTGATGGCACACAACCTCAAGTGGGGTGCCAAGGTCATCATACCAAGCTACAGTTGTCCGGCAACAGTCAGCAGTGTGCAAATCGTGGGCTGTGAGCCTGTGTTCTGTGAAATAAATGAATATGGTTCTATGTCCATTGACAGATTGCAAAGACTTGCGGACACAGGGGCCAAGGCAGTTCTTGCCACAGGGCTTTATGGAGATGTGCATGATCATGATCCTGTTGAGAAGTTTTGTAAAGACAACAACATGATCTACATCAACGATGCGGCACAATCGCAGTTTGCATTATACAATGGGAAAAATAGTTTGGGTCTTGGTGACGTGGTGTGCATGAGTTTTGCGGATAACAAACCAATACCTGTTGCAGGCACATACGGTGCCATGTTGACCGACAACGAAACAATATACAAAAAAAGCATATCGCTACGCCATAATGGAAAACCAAGTAAATTGGCACCATTCGAGATGGCAGGCTTCAGCAGTCAGCCCGAGGAAGAGAAAGCAATACAAGTACTTGCATCATGGCAACATTTTGATAAATGGCAAGCAAGGAAACTTGTAATTTCAGATTACTACAATGAGCAATTCAAGGATAAAATTGTATTGAGGCCTAGTCCAGAGTACAGTGTGTGGAACGGTCACAAGTATGTGATAATGGTTGCTGACAAATTCAAAGCCTATAATACTATGCTTGAGGCCGGAGTCGAGACGCAACAACACTACGCGGATAATTTCGCCACTCTACCATGGACACCAACTGTAACACAAACATTTCCCATGACAGACAAGTTTGTGAAACAAAGTCTTACTTTGCCTAACGATCCTTTCATGACTGACAGCGAAGTTGAGGGTGTGGCTGAAACTGTTTTAAGGAAACTGCAATAACATGATTAGCAACACTGCACTTGATAGACTGTACATGAAAATCAAAGATAGATTGCACGACGCTTACGCCGACATACATCTGTCTGGCAATCCTATTGATGCCAAGTATTGCAAATCTGTTGAAGAGAAACTTAAAAAAATTACAGGTAGGAAACATGCAAGACTAACAACTTCAGGAACAAGTGCCATACAAACTGCATTGATCGCCTGGGGCATAAAAGATAAAAAAGTGGCCTGTTCCAATTACAGCTTTGTTGCCAGTGCCAATCAAGCCGCCTACGTCAATAACGTTGATTTCGTTGAGGTGGATAGCAAAGGACTGATGCAGATCGATAAGAAGTTTGACCATGATGCTATTATCCCTGTAAGTCTCTATGGCAACTGCATTGACTATGACAAATTGCAAGTATCCGCAGACACCAAAGTAATAGTTGATACCGCACAATCTTTGGGCTCAAAGTATAAAAATAAAGCAGATGGCAGTTTTGGTGACGTCGCAGTTTTTAGTTTTGCTAGAAACAAACCTATACCTACAAACGGCACACATGGTGCCCTTGTATGGGACGACGACAGCATGACTGATAAAATTAAAGCAGTGTCAATGAATGGCAAATTATCTCGAAATGGCGGAATAGTATCTCATGGAATTAATTCACAGCCCTTTGAGTTGCAGGCCGCACAAATAGACATAGGGTTGGATCATATAAACGAATGGCAGAACAAAAGGAAAGAAATATTTGACTACTACAGTCAGCACTTTGCCGGCCTACCATTGGAAATAATAGTTGCGCCGGAACACTGTGAGTCTAACAATCACAAATTTGCAATACTCACTGACCAGAGAAATCTGTTGCTTGAACATTTGACAGACAATAAAATACAGGCACTGATGCACTACACAGACAATTTTGCAAAACACTACGGATCCACAAAGGAATTTCCTATGACTGATAGATTTTGTAGGGAGATCATTACTTTGCCAAATCATCCGTGGATGACAGACGCCGAAGTAGAAACTGTGGCCAAAGTGGTGAAGGATTTTTACAAATGAAAAACATTTGTGTAATAGGAGCATTGGGCAAACTAGGATCCTCATTGATGAAGCACCCTAACGCAATTGAATGTCCATGGCAGTTCGAAGACAAGGTGGAGGAATTGGACGAATGGTTAGCACAACATACCGAAATAGACACGGTATGGCATGTGGCAAGGACCTGCAGGACCACAGGCATAAGACGTGATGCAGAAACATTCTTGCTGGATCATGGAGGACTATTGAAGATTCTAAGCACCAGAGCAAAAAATTGCAGACTGGTTTACGCATCAAGTAAAATTGTTTATGGCCTGGGAGGAGACAGTGACAACGAGAATGAAGTGTTATCTCCCGACGAGGTTGCACAATATTTTAATGATGATCTAATCGGCACTATAAACTGTCCCGACTGGCAACAGACTAGTAGTCTAGACATTTCAAAATTAAACAATCAACGCACCATTTATGCCTGCACAAAACTGGCCAATGAACAAGCAATAAAAAAAGCCTGTAGAAACTATAAAATAATCAGGATCTGGGACATAAGATAAATATATTTGTAACGCCACTATTCAAGTGACGTCGGCAGGAAAAATGACCCGCGAGTACCTTTGGGAAAGCCGTATAGAAGAGGGCCATGCCGTGTGCGATTTTGTCGCTAACAATCAATAAAAGTAGAGTAGCACAGAACAATATTTTAATTTGACTCCTATTGTGATCTGTGCTATGCTACGTATTTGGTATGATAGATAGATTGAAATTTAAACTTACGGAGAGTAGACACGATCCAAAAGCAAAAGTGCTACCAGAGATACTGGATCAGCATCCGTGGCATTGGGATCCAATGAAGAAAGACCACAACGATGCAAGTTGCTTCACAGGTAATTGGGGCAACAAGTTTGATTGGGAGGGTTTGTCAAAGTGGTGCATACAGAAATGCAATGAACACCGACTGCCTGAGAAGTACTGGGACTATGACGATGTCACTGGTGATTTCTGGCATGGCAAGGACATAGCCACCAACACTCCAATAAGAGAACAAGCACTATTAATGTTGAAAGACAACACATTCAACAAGCACAACACACAATATTTTAAAATAGCAAACAAAGAGTTTGAACATTGGGAACAACCACTGAGGGATCTTTTCCCACAGTTCGGCGAAGACAAGATGGGCATAAGCCTGTTTGTTCAACCACCAGGCAGTATGCATTGGAGTCACGTGGACACCTACACCAGTTTTATAAGACGTACAGGAGATGCTAAAGCAGACTATTCCAGACTTAGAAGATATATGATATTTCCTAGGGATTGGGACTTTGGCCATTTCTTCCATTATGGCAATCACTGTATGAACCAATGGAAGGCAGGTGACCTTTGGGACCTGAAGCCTGGCATATACCACGGCAGTGCCAACAGCGGACCAACACCAAAGATAACAATACACTGGAGCGGAGAGCTCAAGTACGGATATGGAGAACTAGAGAAAGAATATGGGCAATTGGAATCCTGATTATAAATTAAAAGATGTAGTGTCGGCCGAAGGATATGTGCCTGAGGATCCAAAATACTACATGCAGAATAGCAAAATGGCTAGAGCACCTGAAGTTACACTATGGGACTTCATTGAGAAACAACCAGACAAGGAATGGATTGAGTTCTCGAAAGAAACCGGTGCCAATCTCACAGACACGCACAACGCCGAAGAATGGTACGCGGGTAATTATCCAGTAGATCAACAGAAGTTCATAGACTTCATGATGGCAAACAAAGATACCTGTCAGAAGAAATATTACGAAGCAAGGCCATATCATACGGGCAGAAACGAATTTACTTTGGATCTACCACTAAAGGTTGGATACAACTCAGGCAACTGTTGTGAATACAACTGGGGACTTTACGGTGATTCCAATAACAAACTAAAAGCTCTATTGGGCAAACAATATTTCAAAGACATAAAAGTTGATTACGACACCGCACTGTGTAGACTAATGGCATACCTACCTGGACAGACACTTCCATGGCATTTCGACTATCTAGGTGGTTGGTGCAGAATCAACAAACATCTAAATCCAGATCCAGATACTAGGCAGTGTGACATCGGCGAGATGAAACGTTATCTAATAATGATAACTGACTGGCACTGGGGACACATGATACAGATGGCCAACAGTTTCTATCCAAGATGGAAGAGTGGTGATCTTTATGAGATCCCAATGAAAGTATATCACTTGAGCACCAACGCAGGGATGAGCCTTAAATTAACAATGAGCATCACAGGAGCAAAATATGAGTAGTGCAGTACTAATGCAACGGCCAATTATTTCAAACAAACAAAGAGAATACAAAAATATTGGATTGTTATCCTTGAGCACAGATCCCATGGTGGAGAGAGACTTTAGAACATATTTCCCTTTAGACAAATTTAACATCTACGTCAATCGTGTGGAATTTAATCCACCAGTTACAAATGAAAACTTAATGGCAATGGGGTCACGTATTACTAAAGCGGCATCACTGGTGGCTCCGGATGAACCACTGGACGTCATTGCATATTGTTGTACAAGTTGTGCTACAAATCTAGGCGACAATGTTGTTTGTGAAAACATAAATTTGGGTCGTCCAGGCGTGCCTGCAATTAACCCAGCATTGGCAGGACAGAAAGCACTTAAAAGCATTGGAGCAAAAAAGATAGGATTGGTTACACCATACATCGAAGAAGTAAGTGACAGTGTCGCAGGATACTTTGAAGGCTTCGACATAGAAGTTTTAAATAATGTTTGTATGAGATGTACATCGGATTATGAGATATCAAGAGTCAGCGATCAGACAATGGTAGACGCCGCTGTAGAGGCCAGTAAAGGTGCAGATGCAATATTCATGAGCTGTGCGGCTTTTCCGGCTACACGGGTAATAAAGCAGGTCGAGGAACTAACTGGGCTTCCAGTGGTCACCAGCAATCAGGCAATGATATGGATGTCTTATAGGATCATGGGAATTAATGACAAAGTGGACCTAGGTAGATTATTTGATTATGAATTACTTTAAACAACTTCTTGATGAACAATCGGTAGATCTTAATAAAAGAATAGAAATGCCCAAGCTGTGTACCTTGGACATTGATTACAATGCCATAATGGAATTTGCAGAGAGAACAAGACCCGATGCAACAAAAAAATGGTATCACCCTCGGCCTTTCCTAGACGACTATTCTAATAAGCAAATGATAAATGCAAATTGGATAGGTTACAACGAATACAACACCAGTGAAACCAATTGGGGTTTGGATCCTGCACACAACAAAGATCTTAATACTTTAGTTGGTGATAATAACTTTGTTAAGCTAGGCATTGATCCGGCAACAGTGTTAGTGCGTCTATTAGAATACACACCTGGCAACATGTTACCATTGCACAGCGACGGAATGGAAGGGTTCAGAAGACTCTATAACAAACGGAATGCCAGAAGATTTTTTGTTGCTGTGAGTGATTGGGATTGGGGACATGTGCTTCAAGCCCATGACAATATTATAAGTCATTGGAAGACTGGAGACACATGGGAGATCAAGCCGGATGTGTTCCATTGCAGTGCAAATTTCGGCATCTCAAACAAATACACATTAACAATAACAGGAGTAACAAATGAAGAAACTAATTAGGAAATTAAAGAAAATGCTTCAACAACACACCAAGACCATCAAAAAAATGCCACATAGGAACCAAGAGATGCTTTTGCGTATACTGGGCAGATAAATATCTATAGGAGTCAAAACCTTAAGGAGAACAAACTATGTACAAGTTTGAAACAAAGACAAATGAAACAGGTGTGATAGATGATGTGATCAATCATCAACCAGAAGGATACAATCCTTCCACTGGTATCTACGCTTCTTCATATATCTTCCAAGGCAACTGGGAAGACGAACTATCGACTCTGAACTTCACAAGAAGACACAGCGGACACAAAGAAGTTGAAAAAATCGACGCCATGAAAGGCCAAGACACTCAATATCTTTACAACGCTTTCAGAAGTCCAGACGGTAAAGAAACTACAACGGATATGGTACAAACAGATTTTTGGGCAGAAGAAAGTCCAGAGAGCTGTGAATACACTCCGTCATATTACAACTCACCACAGCTAAGAGCAATCCTAGATTGGTTCGAGTGTGATAAAACAAGGATCAGGATCTTCCAACAACAACCAGGTGCTTACATGCAGATGCACACAGATTTCGACAACCAAAGAGGCAACAGCCAATATGGTGAAACTTTGAGAATCTTTGTACAACTGTCTGATCAACCGGGTGGTGCTTGGTACAGATTCAAGACTGCTGATTCAGAAGTCAGCATTAATCTACAAAAAGGTCAATTTTTGATTTTCAATCCAGATCATACTGGACACCAAACACAAAACTTGACTGAAGTTCCTAGAAACGCTTTCATGCTGATCGTAAAGAGAAATGCATGGTTAGATTCTTTGACAAAGAACGAGACTATGACGTTCATTGATACTAAAGAATTGGCAGACACAAAAAAAGCAGTTTAATAACTTTACAAATCATTAGCGGTATGTTAAAATACCGCTAGTGGTAATCTAATGATAGACTCATACACAAAAAATAAGTGGCAAGAGATAGACACGGTCAAGGATCTGATCGACTATATGGAAGATCCTAGTTGCGATGTGATGGGAATGTCTGACCATTTGGTGGACATTTCAAAAAGTGCATTCTGGACGGCCGCAAACGTCAATTTTGATTTCGATGTCGACAGATACATTGAGGAAACACCTAAAAAATTAAAGCACAACGAACTGTCTACGAACACAATGGTGCCCAGCGAAATCGAGAGACATCAAAAATACAACTATGGAAATGGCTATGATAAGATTGCACCTGATGACAATGCAAGGAAAATAGCAAGAGCTATAGGATTCAATGAGGGTAGTTCGATATGGATTAACAATCAACCGCCCGGTGCAGTGATGGGCAGGCATGTTGACTTTATAGGTACTTTCACCTACGAAAACAGAGATGACATAGGCAAGATGAAGTATGACAAGGAACTGCGACAGCCAAAAGGACTTAAGACAATTTGGAGGTGTTTTGTCGCATTGGATGACTGGCATCCTGGACAGATAGTTAATTTTGAACCTAATTTTTGGACAGAATGGAAAAAAGGTGATGTAGTTTTCTTTGATTGGAAGAACACACCACACGCCACTTGCAATGGTGGATTTCATCAAAGGCCTTTTCTAAAGATAACAGGTGTGCTTGATGACGATAGCTGGATAACAGAAGCTCAAAAAACAGGTGAAGTAAAGCAAGTAGCGGTCGAGCAATAATGAAATGGCACTATAAAACTAACGACACACACTTCGCAAGTAAATTTGATGCTATTGATGAATTTGAAAAAAACAAACAAAAATTATTACTTGAAGTTCCGGAAAGCTATGACACATTTGACTTCACAGTTGAACCAAAGGAAGATCTTAGCACCCTATTGGCCAATGAGGCCTTTAAGGTAAGAGAAGAACACGACCACATAAGACTTTTTTATTCAGGAGGCACGGACAGTCATGCGGTGCTTAATGCATTTGTCAAAAACAAAATACACATCGACGAGATAGTTTGTTACAAAAGTGGCTTCCAAGATGCGGATTATGAAATAGACAGGTTTGCGATACCTTACCTTGATAACCTAAAGCAAGAACTTTCTAAAACTAGAATTAAAATAATGACCCCTGAAATAAAGGATTACGAACAATGGTACAATGGTGATTGGGTTTCCAAGTATCTTAAACATGGATTTGCCAGCACGGTGGCTTATTTCCGCCTAATGGATCAACCATACAATTTTAATGATGGGGCGTTGAATATCAAGGGCAAAGACAAACCAAAAATTGTACAACACCAAGGAAAACTATACACCTACATCAGCGACAGTATTAGTGAAACTGAACATAAGGTGTACCACTTCCTATTGGAAAATCCTAATATACTTTCAAAACAATGTCATTTACTGATCAACGAGTTCAAAAAAGATGCAGGTAAGTTCAATAGTTTCTTTCAAGGCATCAACTCGCAAGATTCCGCAAACTCCATTATACATAGAGATCAAGGGACCTCCTTGCCAAAAAAACAGAAACATTACTTTGGTGGCAATACAAAAGTAAATCAAAACGGTAAAGACATGTATTACGTAAATGAAAAAGAGAGACTTGCCTTGTTGCAGGCTTCACCGCAATGCTCACACATCCTCGACAAATGGCTAACAGGAATTGAAGTGTTGCGATCTAGCAGGTTCTCCAAATGGTTTAACCATGGACGACCAGAGTTCGGCACAACTGGAATACTTTCAAAGTTCTATTGCCTCACAGAAAACCTAGTGGGCACAGTTGATGAGATGTATCCGTCAGGATTCACCCCTGACAACATATTGGCTCATGCTAAAAGTCCAGTAAAATAGCAACTTATTAGCCGGTTGACGGAAATACCATTACCAGGTATAATAGTGGTAACAGAGGAGAATAACATTATGTATAAATGTTCAGCAAAAGCAAGTTTGGTTTTAGATCAGATTAGATCTAGATGCCAAGAAGACACGCAGACCAACAACAAGTGGAG
>Ga0209336_10001167_pt1 | contig 12885 bp, 14 predicted proteins | sample LinPmetageLP32_FD_184042 | JGI IMG/M metagenome (GOLD analysis project Ga0209336, IMG submission 184042) | Marine viral communities from the Pacific Ocean - LP-32 (SPAdes) (version 2) | ecosystem: Environmental > Aquatic > Marine > Oceanic | place: Pacific Ocean | collected 2009-08-23 | reverse complement strand
AGAACCACGAAAACGCTAACTGCGTTTATATAAAGCAGCAGCAAATCGAGCTTTCGGCGGTTCTTGTCGGCTCAAACCCAAACGCACTAATTAAGAGTTACGAAGAAGGCGTGCTGGGCGAAGGCGATCTCGCCGAGCTTGGATTCAACGACGACGACAAGCGCGACTTCCTTGCGAAGACCGCCGCCGCGATGGACGACCCAGCCGTCGACGATCTCATGAAGAGCATTATCACGGTGCAGCTGAAGCAAATTTTCGGCGAGCGCAAGCTTGCCAACAAGAAGCAAAAAACGACGACAAGCCCTGCCTCCGGCACGCCATCCGGCGAGGTAATGGCAAAACGGATGGCCCGCCGCAAAAGCTTCATTAACCAACTGGAAAGCCTCACCAGATAAATCGAGGCACAACTAAACAAAACAAATGAAAAAGTTAAATTCTATTCTCGCTCACGGCGGGCTTTGTGAAGAATTCGACGCCCCGCAAGGTGGCGGCGCACTGGAGGAGAAAGACTTCCAGGATAAGGTGCTGAAAGGCATGGATCAAACCAAGAATCAGGTTGATACCTTGGTCGAAAATTATGACCAGCTTGACGGCAAGACCAAAGAGGCCTTTGAGGACTTGACGAAGCAGAAGAATGCTTTCGACGGTTTGCAGTCTTCCTTCACTGCGGTGGAGCAGGCATTCAAGAAGTTGCAGGTTAAGCTCTCCGGTGAGCAGCGTCAGGCCTTTGGCAGCCCTATCGAGCGCATTGTGCGGGATGAGGAAAAAAATCTCCTCGTCACCGCTATGGTGCGCAAGGCGATCAAAGCCCCCCTTTCCGAAAGCCACAACGCTGTCTTGAAGACTCTGACGCCAGGCGCTTCGCCGGGCTCGACGATGATCAACGACACTTTGAGCGCCGACATTTACTCGACGCTTGCTCAATATGGAGTCTGGAACACCTTCGACGTGCGCCAAGTTTCCAGTTTGAACAATAAGTTTTTGGTAAAGACTGGCCGACCAGTTGCAAACTTCCTCGCTCCCGGCGCAGCCAGCAGCGACGACGCAAACAAAGCAGGCTCAAGCGTAACTGCGGAAGCCAAGACCATTCGCGTTCTCCTCACCGTTGCTAATGAGCTCTTGCAGGATTCCGAAGTGAATCTCACCCAGGACATCCTTAACGACTTCATTCAGGCCGTTTCCTATCGCCTCGACTTTGCATGTCTCCAGGCCGACGGAACCGACGACGCCACAAATGGCGGCATGACTGGTATCTTTGCAGGTGGCACCGCTGCGGTCGCTGGCTCTGCGAATACCACCGTTGAGACTCTCGACTTCGAAGACATCACTGCTGCGATGATCGCTGTCGACGAGGGCGTGCTTGATCAAGAAGCTTCTTGGTGGATGCACCCGCAACAGCTCATTCGGATGCTTTCCATTAAGGACGGCAACGGACGCCCAATCTTCCTGACTGCCACTGAAGCGCCAACACCTGGCGGGCTCGGAAGCATTTGTGGGGCACCGGTTCGCCGCGCTTTCGCCGCGCCGACCGCTAACTCGGCCAGCTCGAAAATCGCCGTCTACGGTGCGAATGCCGGGCAGGTTGTTGGATTGCGTCAAGGTTTCACCTTTGATTCCTCCGACGAATTCAAGTTCGACGAACTAGAAACCGCTTATCGCGGAGTCGCCCGCGCTGGTAATGCAGTGCGTGACCCAGGAGCCTTCGCAGTTCTCACGACTGCCGCTTCCTAACTAATCCGCAGCCCGTCTGCGGGCGGGCTGCATATTCTCCAAAACCAATGAAGGCAAAAAAGCCAGAACCGAAGAAAGCCTCACCGAGTGGCGTTAAAGCAATCGCCCAGAAGCGTCTGGGCGAGAAGGGCACCATTTACGAGGTCGGAGAGGAATTCATGACCACCGCCAAGCGCAAAAAGGCGCTCGGAGATTTAGTGAAATAGCAAAAGCAAACGCGCTTTTTAATACTACTCTTCGCCCGGCGAAGGGTGGGATTTAGAAAACGAAAGAAACAAAAAAATGGAAACGATAAACACAAACGGCACCGCATCCCCGGTTGACCTAGACCCGACTGTTGAAGTCTTCCGGGCCTCTGTTCACGGGCTTGCGGCAAATGACATTCCCTCAGATTCAACCATTCACCTGGAAGTCGAGATCGACGGCGACTTCCGGCGCGGAGGCGTTAGCTGGGCACAAGGTGACGAGCTGACAGCCCGGACGGTCGAATTCCTCAAGGGCGACCGAGTGCAGGCAGTTGTCGCCGGGTCGGCAATCTCCGGCACGTTCACAGTCAAAATTGCAGACTAATGGTTGATAGGTTCGGTCAGGTAAGCGGCGACTTCTCGCTTGAAAGACACGGGGCACGGGGTGCTTTCGGCACGGTTGCGCCGAGTTCGCGCTTCTTTGGTGGCGTCAATACCTCTGGCGCCTTCGACCCCCTATCCCTCAACCCGATTCTCGCATTTGAGGCAGAGAAGTCGATGATGGCCCCGCTGGCTTCCGAGTCCCTTGACCTTGATCCGGCGAATCCGTCGAGCTTGGATATTATTACGGCTACCAGAGCGGGAACAGCAACATTCACTGACGCGAGTGGTAACATCCAAACCGCCTCACCAAATACAGTTCGCGTTGATCACGTTGGCGGAGTGCCAATGATTCTGGTTGAGCCAGCAGCTACAAACTTGATTGTAAATAGTGAAGACTTTAGTGGGGTTGATTGGAGTTATAGTTCTAACGCGATAGAAGTAAGTGAATCCAATAGCACACTGTCTCCGACGGGGTTACAGACAGCAGACAAACTTTCAAAAACTACAACCAGAGTATATGCTTACGCACATACGAACCAAACAATAACTTCAGGCCAAGCTTACACTTGGTCTGTGTTTATGAAGAAAGGAACTCACGATATCGGTTACTTATCCTTAAATCAAGGCGACACTGAATACAAAGCATTTTATGATTTAACAGGTGGCACAAGCGGAATGATTACTGGGAGTGCGACTTCCAGCATAGAAGATTTTGGAAATGATTGGTTTAGATGTTCTTTGCGCGGCGTTTCTTCTACTTCTGATGTTTCTGTAAGGTTCAATTTTGGTATGTCTTACACTACCTCTGGTGAAAATTGGCCGTCAGGCAGTCAGGGAGCTGGGCTATATGTTTACATATGGGGAGCGCAGCTTGAACAAGGCACAGTCGCCACATCCTTTATCCCCACATCAGGAAGCGCGGTGACGCGAGCGGCTGATGATCTTGTGATTGATGGTAGTGACTTTACAAACTTCTACAATCAGAGCGAGGGGACGATTTATATAGAGTGGCAGCGTGAAGCGACTAATACTGTCTATCCATTCACTATAAGTGATGGCGGGTCTGGCAATTACATACGCATCAATAATGCTTCGACCTGCCGTATTAAAACAGGATCGTCAGAGCAGGCGAGTCTATCTCTTGGATCATCAAACACGGGACAAATAAATAGGGCGGCAGTCTCTTTCGCTGCAAATAATTTTGACGGCAGCAAAAACGGAGGTGCTGTTGTTTCAGACTCCGCAGGGACACCCCCAACCGTGAATCAATTACAAATAGGCGGACTCTATAGTACTGGTTCCGAAATCAACGGCCACATCAAGCGTCTCATCTACTGGCCTCATCACTCAGACAATCTCTAAACAATGGCACTCAATTTACAGACACTGACCAACTCCAGCACCAGTGCGGGAATTCTTGCTGATTTAGCAAAGAGCGCGTCGAACCTCGAACTTGTCGCGTCCTTAGAGAACCAAGTAAGCGGAGGCGCGAACGCGACCCAGACCACAGCATCCAAACAGCCCCGCGCACACGCTCCAGTCGGCGGAGGTCATTTGTATTTACCCGCAGTGAGCGGCAATTACGCATCACTGGCAGCAGGTGTGGACTTAGGAACTCAGACTGAGATTCTCATTGGGGTTAAGGTGAGAACTTGGCGGCCTTCTACCGACCAGTCGCTTATCGACCAGTATCCGGCATCTCTGATGGTATGGCAGAGGACTACAGGAAAGTTTCAAGTCTATTACGGCACAAGCGCGAATTTTATGACAGCCAGCGCGATTCCAACCGACGCTCCCCTCGAAACGGTCATCAAGATCGTCAGAGACGGAACAGATGCGTCAACGGAAGTATTCTACAAGGACCATGACGGTTCGTTTACTTCATTGGGAGCTGCGACATTAGGAGCAGTTGGCTCTGCCCCAACAGGCTCAGGCCAAGAGTTGAGTATTGGGCGATGGCGGTCAGGTAACCAAAAGTATGCAGACTGCGCGTTTCAGACGCTAAAAGTAACAGCCGATTCCACCGTGACGCTTGATTTGGATATGTCTGACGGCGACCACAAGGCGTCCTCCTTCGCCTGCTCTACGGGTCAGACCGTCACGATTAACAAATCAGGCAACGACCCCGCCACTATTGTTAGAAGAAATTTTTTACGATTCGACGGTGCGAATAGTTCATTGGCTGGCGTATTCAATTCGACGAATACAACCGGAGGGTATTTTTTTGCGGTGTTTAGTGTCAACGGAGACAGCGGCACAACGTCGGGGCGGATTTTCAATATGAAATCGTCAGATTACCATTTGGCTTATAACAGCAATCGGTCATTTATTTGGTCGCTCCGCAACTCAAACTCGAATGATCTAAGCTATTATTTCGCAAGCTCTTATAGAGGAACTCACTCAGGCGGGTTTGACCCTGCGAATGGAGTGGTTCTCCACGAAGTCAAAGCCGTTGACGGCACTCAGTTTTCAAAGGTCAACAACGCCGACATCCAAAGCACAACGCTTACTTTAACGACCCTGTCCTCTGAGGATTTTTACATTGCTCAAAACCCCTCGGGAACGGGAACCCCTGCCATCGATTTGGAAGCCCTCTACCTGTTCGACCACACGCTAACCGACGATGACGCGAGCAAAATTCGCGATCATTTGAACGCCAAAAGCTCCATTTACTAATGCCTGAAGAAGAATACATTGACGAACCCCTTACCGAATTGGAACAGGACCAGTTGGCCACAGGTTGGTTCTATTTTCTCGCCACACCGGAAGCTTATCCTGCCCTCACTGGCTACGTTGACGAGTCCAGAGGTTACCCAATCGGCGGTGCTAAAGCCTCGACCCTACACGGACTCCCACCAGCCGAGGATCTCTTGACGACCACTGACGGTAGCGGCCAACTAATGCTGCAACTCGCGACTTGGAGAGTGACCTCTGATGATCTCTCTGCGCTCCAGCCTTATATTGAGCAAGGAGTCCTTTCAATCGTGACGAAGGCGGAATGGCTATCTTTAAAACCCGAAGCCTCCGAGGAACTTTAAAAACAGGAGACTGATATGAGCGGATTATTACAAGCAGGATTTGGAACAGTTGCGGAGCTCAAGGGCCGGATCACTCCGGCGTCGATGGCCACCTATGACACCGACACCGAATGGGACACCGACTTGATTCAGATCGGCATTGCAGTTGCAGAGGAGTTTAACAGCCGCTGCAATCGCATTTTTCAGCGGGGCGCGGGCGCAGTCTACGAAACGACCGGGGGCGGGTCTTCCTTCGCGCTCGACCGCTACCCAATCGAATCGGTCACTTCTTTGGTGAAGACCGGCAAGGGCACGTCGGAAACGCTGACCTCGCAAATTTATCAGCTGCATGGCAAGACAGGAATCGTCGAGATGGACGGTCAAGTCGGCTGGCACAAGGACAAGGTCGCCATCACCTACGACGGCGGCTACTGGCTCAACGACGGCGGCTCTTTGCCTAGCGGAGCAACCGAGCTGCCGACTGAGATACTCAACGCCTGGGTCATGCAGTGCCAGGCTCAAGTGACCCACCTCGGCACTCTCTACGAAGCCGGAGTGACGAACGACGAAGCCAAGATTTCGCTCCTTCGAGAGCTGGAACTTCTGCCCGCCGTCCGGGCGATTCTTGCACCCTATAAAAGATTTACAGGTATTTAGATGAAAAAGGGAAGTAATGCTCAAACCATCATCGTGAATGATAGCTCAGTTCGCGAGCTTCTTGAGATGGTCAAGAATATGCGAGGCACGGGTGGAGTGCTAATGAGAGCAAATTTGAAAGAGTTGCTGCTTCAAGGTGTAAACCGTGGCGCGGAATTGCTTCTAGGTCTCGCGATTAAGGAACGGTTTACCGGAAAAGGCCCATTCCCAGTTTTTCAGAATCGTCTCGGTGTTCGCCGGGGCAGACTTCGTCGCGGCTTGCGGGCTACCAAGGCGCGAGCGCGGAAAGGCCTTTTAACTTTGCGGATGGGCTCAAATGTAAAATATTTCGGGCGGCATGAATTCGGTTATAGGGGGCAGGAGAGGGTCAAAGCGCACGCAGTAAAAAGGCACAAGGTGAAGAATGCTTTTGGATCAGGCAAGACCTACACCCGGAAGAAATCATTTAGAGAGGCACACTGGCGAGGGGTAGACCAAAAGGCGAGAAGGCCACTACAGACAGCCATTAAGCAGCACGCGACCCGGCTTTTCGGCAATAGCATCGAGCGTTCGTTAATAGAATTTTTGGGAAGGATAAGAGGATGAGCCGCATTTTAACATTCCTCGACAACCTCAAGACGCACCTTGCCGCTGGCGGGTCACTGCTGACGGAGGTGGAAGAGCGCCACATTTTAATTCTTTCGGGCGATGACCCGGAGCAGGAAAAGGTCGTCGACAAGCATGTGCAACACCATTGCATGCGCTCAAAAGGGATTGGCATCGTGATTTACGTCGATTCCGGCGACAACCCGAATTCTGGCGAATCCGGCACCCTGGCGCTGGAGGTATCTTTCGAGGTGATGCTCTTCCTTCATCCGCTAAAATTTGGCAAAACCTACGATTCGACCAAGCGCGAGGCACTCACCATTCTGGAGGATCTCCTGCGGCATCTCCACTGGGCAAGCATCGAGCCAATCTTTGAGCGGCATTATGACCGCGTGACCGTCGAAAGCTTCGAGCCTATCGCCGACGACACCTATTGGGCCTGGAATATCCCATGCAAGCGCCGAATCCCTCTCGCCGCTAGCGGCTAAAGAAAAAATCATGTCCGTCAGGCGACGGGCAAACCAAAGAAAACAAATGAAAACGAAAGAAAGCCCGACCGTCGCCAAGAAGAGCGCGGCAAAGAAAGAAGACCTTGTGATGTGCAAAGTCTTAAAGACCAGCCGATTTTGGACTGGGACGACCAACTTCACCGTTGCGAAAGGAGCCGTCTTGACGGTGCCCCGGAAAACTGCCGAAGAAAAAGCGAAAACCGACGAAGCCGTCATTATCGGATAAACAAACAAACCTGAAACCCTAAACACCTAAAAACTATGTTAACAGAATACAGCATCATCGGCGCTTTCGCCTCATTCGTCGAAAGCGGAAAAACCATTGACTCGACCACCGTTTCGGCGGCGGCCTACCCAGACGTTCAACCGTCGACTAACTGGGAAGGCTTCGGCGAAGTCATCTCTGCGGCCTACGAGACCAATACCGAGGAATACTCGAAGACCGTCCCAATCGCGAGCGGCGGCTATCAAGAGATCATGCACACGCAGACCCTGCGCGACCGCATCCTCTTGAACATGGACGATACCTGCGAACTGTTCTGGCGCATGTCAGAAGGCTACGCGTCCGAGATCGTAAACGACACCGCCCAGACACCTGGCGCGGCAAAAGACCGCTTTATCCAAGGCTGGCTCAAGATTCAGCTCCGTGGCCTCGATGGTGCAGACAGGATCGTAAAGAACGTCTGGGGCAAGCTACGATTGGCCGAGCCAGGCAACTGGTCGAAAGATCCAAGTCGCCCGGCCTATTCGTTCGACGTCGAGTTTTCGGCGATTAACACCTCCGAGCCGCAGACGGTCGTTTAAAATCCTGATCCAATGCCATCGTCACCAGGAGCGCAGACCGCCGAGGCGACTAGCCTCTCGCCGGATGCTTTGAACGAATATGGTTATGTTCCTCGATTCGTGGAGGGGGGTGGCCTCTCGCCGGGTGCTGCGGCAGAGCAGACCGCCGAAGCGACTAGTCTCTCGCCGGGTGCAGCAGCGGAGCAGACCGCCGAGGCGACCAGTCTCTCGCCGGGTGCCGTATCAGTGCAGACTGCCGAGGCGACTAGCCTCTCGCCGGGTGCGGTGCCACCGCAGACCGCCGAGGCGGCCAGTCTCTCGCCCGGTGCCGTCTCACCACAGACCGCCGAAGCGACCAGCCTCTCGCCAGGTGCAGCAGCGGAGCAGACCGCCGAAGCGACCAGCCTTTCTCCTGGCTCGCCGGGACAGCAAAGACCTGAGTAATTATGTATATTCCAAGCCCATACCGCGTCACGCTCGAACCCGACTCAGTTGTCCTCCTCGAATTCGGCGATGAAGTCGTGCGGCCGCTCGACGTCTTCGGGTCGGGTGTAGCGCAGGAGGTCGACTTTGCTGGCGCGGAGGGTGGCAAGGTCTTCGGGCGAGGCAATGCTCGCGGCTCGATCAGCTGGGAACGGATTAAGCAATTTAACAGCCACGAACAGGCGCAGGGCTGGAAGTTTGCCCTCATGGCCACCGTTCCCCGTGGCCTCACCCGCTCACTACTCGTCGAGATTGAGAACGGCGCGAGCTTCCGGCTTGAAAGCTTTGTCCTTACCGACGTCACGCCCCAGGAGGTCGTGCGCCTCGGTTTTCCATTGCAGGAGTCTTATTCAGGCACGTGGGCAGGCGTCACCGTGGTCACAAATACCGGCCTCGGCGGCGTTTCAATGACAAACATCTCGGAGACGCATAGCGCCGTTCCCGACTCGCACATCCTTTTCGAACCTAGCTAAAACAAATAATTATTATGGGAACATCTCTAGCATCTAAAACTATCGGAGGAGGCGATCAGGCCTTCAAATGGTATCTTCACACAAGCGGAGCCTCACTTGGAGGAGTGACGCGAATCTCAAACGGGAACGGCGACGACACGGGGCTGCTTGTAAGTGGCACTGAGATAGGCATTCACAATGGGTCTGCGCAGACCGTTTTAAACGGCCTTGCAACTTCCGCCCAAAGTATCGACTTTCCCGACGCGAGTGGAAGCGTTGTTTTAGGTAACGGAAGCGGCGTGACCGATTCGCTTGCCTTCCGCGCTGCGACGGGGCGCACGGTGGCGAAACTGGCCTCGGATTCGTCAAGCACCAGCCAGACAGCCGCCGAGATCGGCAGCTTTTCTTTTACGCCTGGAGCCTCAAAAACCTATTCGTTTCACCTGATCCTGCGAGTACAGTCAGCGGCAGTTGATACGGGACTAGTTCTTCGATTGCTTGGGCCGACGGTGGACTTTGTGACCTACCGAATCAATGCGCCTTATACGACACTCGGCGCTGACCACGAATATGAGGCGAGTTTCGACGCGCTCAACGAAGCAATCAATCCAGCCAACTTTTACGAAGCAAATGCACAGGGAATCTTTGAGATTCGCGGCATCGTCAAGCTTCCCTCCGGGACACCGGCAAGCAATTTCCGGCTTTCTTTGGCCTCGGAAAACGACGGCATCCAAGTGAGCGTCTTAGAGGGCTCGGCAATGATTTTCGAGGAACTATAAACGATGGCAAAGCGGCACAAGGTCGGAATCGACATCAAGACCAGCGGCGACACCTCCGGGGCTCGCAAGGTTGAAGGCGCTCTCGATGACATCGAGATGAGCGCGAAAGAGGTGCGCGACATGATGGCGCAGACCAAAGGCCTCGACCCCAAGGTGGAAAAGCAACTTTCGGGAGTCGCAGGCCAGCTTGAACGGGTCAATACAACCGGCAGAAAGGCGACCCAAGCGCAGGGCGGCCTCGGCAAAAGCACCCGCCGCACCGACCTCGCGATGCTTTCTTTCTCGCAGGCGGTCGAAGATGCTCAATACGGAATCCGCGGGGTTCTGAATAACATTCCCAGCTTAATCATGCAGTTGGGCGGCGGCGCGGGCCTCGCGGGTGTCATCTCCTTGACAGCGGTTGGTCTTTCGACACTTTATACCCAGCTGACCAAAGGCGAAAAAAAGGTCGAGGAAACTGCCGAGGAAGTCGACGTCCTCAAAGATTACTTTAAAGAGCTGAATCAGGAAGTAGCCGACGCACGCTTCGAGGCATACGCTGACAAGCTCAAGGTCGTCGATAACATGATCAAGCGGCAGAATGAATCTCTCCGCGCAAACATTAAATTTACTCAGCAAAAGGCCAAAGAAGAGCTGGCTGTCGCCGCCGCACAAGATGACATTGCCCGCGCCCAAATCGCGCAGCGTGTCCAATATGATCCAAACTTTACCGAGCAGGACGCCGCCGAGGCTCGCAACCGCTTAGACTCCAGCAGGAATGCCCGTGAGACCGCCGCCAGTATTGCGGAAGAGGAGGCCAAGATCGAGGCGGTGATGGTTCGCTACAAAGAGACAGCCGAGCAACGGCAGGCCGAGCAGGAAAGGATGCAGGAACTTGAGCGCAAGAGCTCGGCCTTGCAGGATGAGCTTGTGCAGCTGCAAGCGAAAAAGGCTAATCAGCGATTGCTTGCTAAAGAACGCGAGGCTGGGCTCAAGGCCGACGGCGTTTTTAGCCCTGTGGATGTCACGTCGCAAGCCGCTGTCGATTTCGCCTTCCCCGGCGAAGATCGTGCTCGGCTTGAGATCGTAGAAGAGCGCCTCGCCGAGGTCAAAGAAATGGTCTCTTCCAGCAGGGGAAACCTCAAAGACCTTACGACGAGAGCATTTGAAGTTGGCCAAGAAGTCGACAACGTTAGCCGCTCGGCTGAATCCGCTAAGGAGAACGCGCAAAAGCTTGGTGAACTCAAGGGAGATTTACTCGAAATAAACGCCGAGACGGCGAAGACCGCAGCGGCCCGCGACGCACTTGCAACGGGTGCGCAGGATCTCAGAGACGAAGCCAAAAGGGTCGGAGATTCTAACGCTATTGAGGCGTCGGCTTTTAAGGAGACGGCAAGGCAACTGGACAAAATCCTGCAAGACGGCGTCGTTTCGGTCACCGAATTGAAGAGCATTCAAACGACTCTAGGACACCAAAGTCAGGCCTTGGCGGGAGCGCAAAGCCAGGGAGCAGCATTGACGCGAAACCTCCAAGGTTCCGTGCTTGAAATCAAGCGAAAAATGGCGGCAATGGAGCAGGTGCAAGCGCAGATTAATTCTCGAACTCCTTAGCGCGAAATGTGGACAATTCAAGGCAAAGAAAACGAGACGCTGGGCACAACTATCCGGCCCGTCTCAGAGGTCGCTGGAGACCTTCGTTTGCGATATGAATCCCTGCAAAAAGATGTCCTCACTTGGACGGTCACAAGTGGCAGCGCAACGCTCGCCGATTTGACCATTCCCGCACGGGGCGAAACGGTCAAAGCCGCCCTCTCAGGAGAGAAGAGATTCGAGGGGATTGTCACCGAGAGAAGCGTCGTTGTTTCCTCCGATTCGGTGGACGTAACTTTGACGGTCGCGGGCGCTTGGTATTGGCTCGAAAAAACCCCGATTTCGGACGTCATCACCGACGACTCTGGACAGGATCTTGAGCGGGCTTCATTTCAGTTCCCGGAGGGCGATCTAAAGACGAATATAGAGCGAGTCTTTGCCCGTGCCGAGGCGCTTGGATTGCCTGTCAGAATCGGCACGATTTCTGAGCTCTATACCGTGCCAAAAATGACGGTCTCCAATGGCTCATTTGCCGACGTTCTTACCGAGCTTGTCAGGCTCTGCCCAGACGCAATGACTTGGTGGGATTATTCGACCACGGGCACGCCCAAATTCAACCTGACGAGGCGCGACGATGCAGCTGCTTTGGAGCTTGCTTATGGCAGCTCTCCACTCGTCTCGGCGTCGTTTGCAGACAAGGAGGGATTCCAGGTCTCGCACGTCGAAATCCAGTTTGCCGAGCGCAACGCTGCCGGGGAGATGATCTTCAAGAAGCAGACTTCGGGCAGCCCTGCCGTCGGTAAGAATCAGGTTCTAGTAAATAGCGGCGAAAGCCTCGTCGTCGACACGCTCCCGCCCGATCCTATCGAGTCACAGACAATGACAAGTTTCCAGACCCTCGCAAGTGGGGGGGCTTTGCTTCAGGACACAATAGAAAGCATCTGGCCCCTTTGGCGCGAACTCAGCGCCATTCATGGGGCAAACCTCGCGCCAGATTTGTATCCCTACCCTAGCACATTCGCGCTCGGCTCTGCTGTCTATCCCGAAGCAATCGAGGCCGAATATTACGACGAAGATTTTAATCAGATCGTTTTGTCATCGACTCGCAGGTTTGTTGCTGTGAACAACGTAAATTCTAATTTGCCACAATGGCTCATTGATTTGCTCGGCTTGGTCAACGGTACGCTTAGAGGAACTATTTTCACTCGCAGGGATTTCTTGCCGGGCCAAGGAAATATTGAAAATCAATTCAATGATTTTCACTCGGAGCTCCTCAAGTCTGCGGTCTTTTCTGGGACGCAAAACATCAATTCAGGAGGCCAGACAACCGCCATCCGGCATTGGATGTTTTTTGACGTAGACATCCCAGTCTATTTTATGAATCAAGAGCTCTCAGCCGTTACATTCTACAAGCCCCTAGCGTACCAGTTCCAAGCGCCGCCGCCCGGCTTTGCTGCGGCTTTGAAGGATGCCCAGGATTGGGTGCCATACGAAGGCCAGGCGACTATCACCGAGGAGATCGGCGGCGCGACTGAGGCGCGGGGAAAGGTTATCAATCTCGGCAACACCTTGACCGAATGGGCCTCGATGCGTGCGCTTGTTCAGGGCTGCGACATTAGCCTTGCAGACGGCGTGCAGACTATCCGCACGGGCGCTCCGCAGCGGCTAGGCCTCGGTGACATCGTCTCCCGTTTGCGTAAAAAGCCTGCCGATAACATCATTTTGCTTTGATTATATTCTCAACTCTCTAG
>Ga0209336_10001165_pt1 | contig 12888 bp, 15 predicted proteins | sample LinPmetageLP32_FD_184042 | JGI IMG/M metagenome (GOLD analysis project Ga0209336, IMG submission 184042) | Marine viral communities from the Pacific Ocean - LP-32 (SPAdes) (version 2) | ecosystem: Environmental > Aquatic > Marine > Oceanic | place: Pacific Ocean | collected 2009-08-23 | reverse complement strand
ACTACATTATCCGTATCACATTTTGTAAATTCTTCAGCAATAATATTTAAAGTGCTTTCAGTTGCTACATTTCCTATTGAAGAATTTATTGTATCCAATTTACCATTTGTTGTTCCTTGTAAAGTTGCTGTAGAAAAACCAGTAATATTTCCACTACTAATATTAACATTAACTTTATTTGAACCTATACACGCTTCTAAATTATCAATACCAGTATCAATATTGCTTAAATGTGTAATTTGTGTATCTTGTTTAGCGCTCGTGGAAAGATTATGTGTAAAATCTTCTTGAATACTTACTTTCAAATTACCTTCACTAGTTAATGCTGTTGGTAATTGACTTACAGTAGAACCGACATCTACATTTAATCTTTCACTTCCTTCATTTCCCAATTCTTGTAAAGATACTTTTAAATTACCACTACCAGTTAATGCTGTAGGTAATACTAAACCACCTATACCACTTGTGAGAGTAGTATTAATAGTATCTAATTTACCTTCTACTTCATCTACATTCAGATTAATATTATCTGCTGTAATTTCAAGAGCGTCCACAGAACATTCTAATCTTCCAGCATTGTCGCAAGTAAGTTGTTGAAACTTAGCTCCATTTTTCGCCATCATTATAGTTCCAGGCATATTATATATTCTAGTTATATATTTTTTTATCAAAAAAAGATACAAAAAGTTTATTTGGTTATTTTACTTTTCTCTATCTTTTAATTTGATATGACCCGTGGTCGGTATTGCTTTGCGTATATGTTTTTGTTTATGTTTGATTTGTTCTTCGTTTCTTGTAAATAGTTGTTCTAAACCGTCTAATACAACTTCTTTAGTATAAATTTCGTAAAGTTTGGAAATTTTAGAACAATCTTCGCAGATATAAGTAGTATAGCAAGTAATTCCACATAATTTGCAATTAAACATTCTATACAATATAAAAATAAAAAAAAAATTTAGACATTTGCTCTACTTCGTGATTTTAACTGTTTGACTTGTTTTGGTGCTTTGTATTCGCCTTGTAATTGTTCTCTAGTCTTAACAGATAATCTTTCTATATAATCTTGTTGAAATACTGCTGCTTTTGCTGCTTTCTGAGCGGCAACATTATTAATTGGTTTCGCCATTGACGAGGCAATAGTTGGAGGGGCATTTAAAGTTGGATTACTTTTTGCCTTAAAACCACCTCTTCTTTTTGCTGGAGTTCCGACATTTTTACCTTTCTTATTTTTTTTACTATAAACTGTTTGGTTCACTCCATCACGAGTTCTTACAACTTTACTTTCATAATCGGGATTATCTTTCCTCTTAACTTTCTGCTTATTTTTAGTGTCTTTGACTTTAACTTTAGAAATATCCATTTTGATAATATTTATTTAGAAAAAAAATATACATATAAAATATAAATGAGCGAAAATTTTAAAAAAAATAAACCATTATATAAACCAGTAAAATCAACTAAAAAAGGTAAGAAAGGTATGGTATATGTTATGAAGAATGGTGCGAAAAGATTAATTCATTTTGGCGATAGTTCAATGAAAGATTTTACACAACACAAAGACCCAGCAAGACGCAAAAATTATTTAGCGAGAAGTGGAGGAATTAAAAACAAACAAGGTAAACTAACTAAAAATGATAAAAATTCGGCGAATTATTGGAGTAGGCGTGTGAATTGGTAATTTTTAATAATTCAATTATTTAAAATGAAAATACTTGAATTATTTAGTGGGACACATTCAATCGGAAAAGCAGCAAAAAAAAGAGGTCATAAAGTAGTATCTTTAGATTTGGATATTGGAGCAGAATGCCCCTTTGGTAGTGGTTATAAATCAAATCACCATATTATATCGGATATAATGGAATGGGATTATACTACATTTCCTAAAGGTGATTTTGATTTAATAACAGCAAGTCCAGTATGTTTATGGTGGTCTCATATTCGCTATAGTATGATAGGAAGACAATTAAAGGGGTATGATAGACCCCTTACAAAAGAGGATATAGATAATGATATTCTCAAATATGGTGTTCCTATGGTTGATAAAATTTTTGAGATATTAGACTATTTCAAACCTAAACATTTTTGGATAGAAAATCCACAAACTGGTAGAATGAAAGAATACATAGACCCACTCATTCCGTTTTATGATGTAGATTATTGTAAATATGGATTTGAATATAAAAAGAGAACTAGAATATGGACTAACATTCCAAATTTCAAACCTTTAATATGTAAAATGGATTGTAGTTTTGTTAAAACATTTGGTAATCAAACTATACATACAACTAATTTAGCGTCAAGTTGTAAGGTATTAGTAGATGGTAAAATAATTACATTAAATTCAGCAGAAAAGAGAAAACAATATAAAGGTGTTAAAAAAATAAAATTAAGTGAAAAGAAACATAATAAATATGATAGATACAGAATTCCATTTAAATTAGTTGAAGCATTGTTGGTTGCTTGTGAATTAAATTCTTAACATATTATATATGGACCAAAAAACAAAAAGTAGGTTAATCAGAGAACAAATGGATTTAATAGAACAATTAAAAAAAAAACAAATAGGTAAAATGAAACCCGAAAAAAGGATAGGACTAGGTAGACTAGAAGAAGACGCAATGAATGAATGGAAAAGATTAGCAAAAATAACTCCTATAGACGAAAAGAAAAAGAAAAAAAAATTACCAAAGACACCAGCACAAGGAGGCGCAAGTGATAGTGGATATAGCACCGCAGCAAGTGAGGGTGGTGCAGCAAAACCTAAAAGGAAAATAACTAGAAGTGAAATATTGAAAAAAAATAATAAGGATTTAGCAAAATATATATCAAAGGTAAAAAAAGGTAAGCAATTTCCTTATTTTAATAAAAAAAGTAAATTTGAAAAAAAAGCGTTTTTCTTTGACGAAGAACAATATAGATATGAATATACTGGTAGTCCGAATTTAGTAGCAACACCACAACCAGCACCAGCAAGACAACCCCCACCCCCAAATAATACTGGTGCAGTTAATATAGCGCAAATGGGAGTTCGTAGTGTATCAAGTATAGGTGGAGGTGGTAGTGGCGGTGGCGGTGGCGGTGGTGGCGGTGGCGGTGGCGGTGGCGGTGGTGGCGGTGGCGGTGGTGGTGGCGCTCCTAGAGTAAGGAGAAACCGAACACAACGAGTAGCGGGGCAAGCAGTTCAAAAAACTACTAAACCAAGAACTACATCCAAACCAAGGGCAAAATCTGCACCAGCAGCACCTAATATGAAACAATCTGTATCAAAACCAAAAAGAGATATTACAAAAATAACAACACCAAAACCCAAATCAAAACCAAAACAAGCAGCGGGAACAGTGGGTAAGCGAGTAGGGACTGGAAAGGGGCCGAAGCAAGTAGAGCAAACCAAACCGACACCACGAGGGCGGATAAAGGGTGAAAATACAGCACCAAAAGGAAAAGGGCCAAAAGCAACATATTAAAAACTTTTAATAAAAGTTTAAATCAAAAACTATTTGACTTTATTTGTTTCAACTATACTAGTTATATCTTCTTGTAATTTTTTTATATCATTTCTTAATTTTTTATTTTCTTTTTCAACTTTTAATATGTGGTGTCTCATAACTTCCAATATAGCAAGTAATTCTTCAAATAATTTTTTTACATTCATTTATATAATATAAATATAATATATAAATGCCTACTCCGACTAATAAAGCATTGTATGCGAAAGCAAGAGCAAAATATTCATCTATGAAACATAGCGCTTATAAATCTTCTTTAGTAGTTAAAGCGTATAAAAAAATGGGTGGTGGTTATAGTGGAGCAAAACCAAAAAAAACTGGATTAACACGATGGCATAAAGAAGACTGGAGAACACAAGACGGCAAAAAAACATACGAAGGCAAAAAAGGTAAAATATTCAGACCTACAAAACGAATTACAAAAGACACACCTACAACAATGAAAGAATTAACACCAGCGCAGAAAAAAAAAGCAGTAGCAGAAAAAAAAGCAACTGGTAAAGTTAAAAAGTATAAAAAATAATCTTAAAAGTATATAAATGAGCGAAGAAATGTTTATAAAAGAAACTGTTGAAACAGAAGTCAAACCCAAGAAACCAAAAAAGAAAAGAGTTTTAAGTGAGAAACAATTAGAAGGATTAGCAAAAGGTAGAGCAAAAATGGCTGAAAAACGCCGTATTAAAAAAGAAATGGATAATAAAAGAAAAGAATTAGCGGCACTTGATACAAAAGCAGTAAAAGATAATCAGAAAGAAGTTAAAGCAGTGAGAGGTAGAAAGAAAAAAGTTATTGAAGAACAAAAAATTATTGAAGAAGATTGGAAAGTAAAAAAACAGAAGGGGGATAAATCAAGTAGTAAGTTTAATAAACTAAAAACTGGCGCTATTAAACAATTAAAATCCAATGAAGAAATGGATGAATTTGAAAACATAATGAAAGGTGTAAGTAAGGAAATGGAAAGAAACCCAGCACAACTATACGAATATTTAAGGGAACACGGAGATAGATTAATTGGAAAAGCAAAAAAAAAATTACAACCAGTTAAGGAAGAACCTAAAGAAATAAAACCTTCTATTAAATTAAGTATAGATGAGTTATAAATACGATAAAGCACAAGATTACGACCTTAATATGGAAGACGAACACGATAAGAAAAAGGATAAAAAAAAGAAAAAACCCAAAGAAGGATTAAAAGAAGATAGAGATTTAACTATATATCCAATCAAAATAGAAGACGATAAACTAAATGAAGGAGAGGATAAATACCCTTTAGTATCTCCAGTGCATTTAATATTGGTAGTAGGTAGAGTAAAAAGTGGTAAATCATTATTAATTAACAACCTATATTTATCTGAAAGATTTTATAAAGACGACTATGAAACAAGAATTCTAATTAGTTCTACCGCACACAATGACGCTATAAATAAATATATGATAGACGAATTTGATTTTGTTTTTGAAGAGTTTAGCGAGGAATTACTAGATAGTATCGTAGAAATGGTAAAGGCAGACGAAGGAAAAGGTAGGTGGTTAGTATTGTTGGACGATATTATCGGGGATGTAAAGTTTAGTAGGGGCGGAAGAGTAGACGCAATTTCTGCATTGGCGTCAAAATTCAGACATATAGGAAATGGAGAAATTGAAGGTAAGTTGGCGGTATGTATTACGACGCAATATTTCAAATATATATCTACTATTTTAAGAAACAACGCAACCGCATACTATATTATGGGGTCATTTCCCGAAGCAGAAATGAAAAAGATAGGAGAAGCACTATCATTTTTCGGTAATGGAGATAAACAATTTATGGAAATATTTAGAAGGTCTAGGGTAGAAGAATATGACTTTACATTTCTAAGCGTTCAAGAGTTAGAAGCAAGAAGAAACCACGACGACCTAATATGGAGTAAAAAAGAAGGTTTTACACAACCATACGGAGACGAAAAAAAACAATTAAGCAATCAAGATACAGAAAAACAACCAGCGCAGCCACAATCTGAAAATAAAAATATAGAAGAATAATATATAATGGCTGATTTTTCTTCAAGATTAAATCAATTTAGAGCAGGCTTACAAGACCAACAAGACAACTTTAATAAATTAGCGAGCAATATGTCTCAAATGGGTCGTAGTTTTTTACCCGATAAAGTAGCGCAACATATGGAATATACTGAAAAGATTGGTGGTTCTATGGTAGGTGTTGGTGCTGGTATTCAAAGTGGTAAAAAAATTGCTACTCGTATTATGAAAATGAGAAAAGCAAAAGCAGCAAAAAATAACAATACACCACAAGAACCCGAACGACCAAGTCAAAGCAATATAAGACAAAAAGCAAGGGACGCAGAAGGGGACGCTCAAACAGAACAAGAAGGTAGAACAACTACGCAGACGGATAGAATAGGTCAAGAAGCAGCAGACCCATATAAAGACGCTAGAGAAGTAGGACAAAGAGGAGACGCTGGAGCTCGTGGAGAAACTCAAGATGAAAGCGAACAAAAGAACTTAAGGGAAGCGGGAGGAGAAGAAGAGGAAGAAGAAGAAGGAGGGGGTGCTACTGAAGACGCCGCTTCAGATGTAGGAACTAGTATCAGACGAGGTGGGGGTAGTGTATTAGGAGAAGACGGACCGCAACAAGGAAGTAGTGCTTCACTTACTGCAGACCAGCAGGCACAATTTGATAGATTAACTAGTCAAAAACCTATTACTGGAGAACCTAGCGAACAAACTTTAGCTGGAAAAACTAGACCAAACCCAGCAGCAGACGACGACTTATTGGCTGCTGGTGGAGATGAAGCAGAACAAGGAATATTATCACGAGTAGGTGGCGCTATTGGAGACGCTGCAAAAGCAGTTGGAAGAAAAGTTGCTAGTGGTATAGGAGATACAATAGCAGAAGCGGGGGTTGCTGATGCAGTTCCATTTGTGGGCGAATTGGTAGGACTTGGAATGTTAATTCACGGTATAGTAAAAGCGCATAGACACGAAGAAAACGGAGGAGGCCCCAAATTAAGTGCTACAAATCAAGAAGCAACCGAGCAAAGTGGTGGTTTTTCTACTGATATGTTAAAAGGTATGAGTGGAGCTCCCGGCATTGTATAAACACTTTTTTTTACTTTTTTTTTCTCAATTATAGTTATAATGAACTTTACTTGTATATCACCAAAAGATAATGGTTATAACTATAATGTGAGATATAATGAACCCATTATTATCCCCGAGAATGCTAGTGTATCTATGAATTTCGCACAGTTTGAAAGGGATAATAAAATCAGATTTACTACAGCACAAACTATTAGAATTGTAGCAGATACAATATACCCATATTGGGATTACCATAATAACGGTGCTGGTAAAGTAGACGGTGCGTGGAGACAAAATGTTCCAAGAAATAATACTGATTTACTTTTTGAAATACCAGCGGGAGAATATAACTTGAATGACGGCACTAATTCATTACAAGCAGCAATTTGCAAAGCACTAGGAACTGACGGGGATAAAGGTATGTTTGGTTTACTTAACACTACTAATGCCCTTTATAACATTGCTCCAAAAATGAAAAATCGTAGTCTAACTTTACCTAATTTTAGTTTAATTATACCACCTATAGATAGAGCAGAAAAAGGGTTAGAAATAGGATTTACACACCAAGGCGACCATTCGGCATTTGCTTTACACGCACACCACCAAGTAGGAATGGAAGCACACGGACACGCATTTGCAGGTAGAGTTAGAAAATCTAATGCAGTTGCCGATGTTGCTTTAGCAGCAAACGGATTACCACAAGCAAACACATATAATTCATATTGTTTATCAAGTCATAATTACTTTCATATAGGGGTGAATGCAAATCAATATATAAAATTAAATGCAGACAATACTGTTGTTATGAAAGACGGTGGGTATGATAGTTTAGGAAATTCTAATACAGTTCAATTTTTATGTAGTCAGAATATAGACGCTCAAGAAGGTAATGTATTTGTAGGATTATATAGCGAACAATGTGCGGGTGTAGATGTAGGAGGTGCTGATGAAAGCACCTTATATGAAGGTGTAGGATTAACAGATTATATCAATAGAGCACAAATGAAAACGGCACAAGACGAAGGCACAACTGGCGGATTTTATCCCGAATGTTTCTTTGGTGTTGAAATTACTGGTGGCGCTATAACTACTGACGGTTCAGTAGAAGCGGGAAAACCAAGAATGATAAATATAATTAGTGGTAATAATCACTTTTTACCAATAAGAACTGGTATAACTAATATGAAAGTATTTGAAAGTATACCATTAGACGCAATCAGAGACCCTCACGATAATTCACCAGTATCTATAGGTTTTCAAATGTATTTAGACAAAAATAATAAAAACTTTTACCACCACGGCAACAACAGTGTAGAAAGACAAATAAGAGTATATCTAACAGACAGCCACGGAGGACATAAAGTAATTTATGATACTAATACTAAATATCCACACCAAGGGGCACAATTTTCTACTGGAATGGGTATTACTTTTAATAATAATTTTTTTAGTGAGGGTAATTCAGACGCCGACCCAGCAGCAATTAGTTTAGCAAAGGCACAAGGTCAAATGCCTTTTTCTGTTATTGCGTGTGCTACTAAACAACACGAAGGAGTAAATATTAATTTCACTAGAGTAGGTAGACCAGCAGAAACAGACGATAATAATACTTCAACTTCAGTATTAGAAGAATACCATTTAGAATTAAGCGAACAATTAGGAAAATTATTTTTGCCTACTAGTGGAACATTAACAATGACTTCTAAGTTTCCAGCTTATGTATGTTTAGACGATGTAATTCGTTATTATAATACTGAAGAAGCAGCACGAGGTGGATTTAATGGATTAAGTATGGATAGTAATGAATTTATTTATAATAAGAATTCTATTATACCACAATTTAGAACCGACCAATTTTCAGTAGTATTAAATAACCTACCAATAAAATCTTTTAAGAATACTAGCGATAAATCTAAGAGTGGATATAGAAAACCTATAGTATCTTTAATTCCACACCCATTTAGCGGTGCAGATGAAAGTAATGAAATGGGCGGAGTTATTCAAGGTTCATACCAACCTTCATACGGTATTGTAAATAGATTAAGTAATCAAGCAATTACAACTAATAATTTTGATATTTTAATATTAGATTTAGAAACAGATAAACCTGCAGAACAATTGACTAAATCGGTTATTAATTTTACAATTCAAGCCGAATAATCTAAAAAAAAAATCTATTTTAATTATATAAATGCCTATAATTAAGAAACCATTTACTCTCGCACCGTTAAATGATAATCCAGCAGTATTAACTCAAACAGCAGCACCAGCAGTATCTATTAGTGGTGGATTTTCACATAAAGGAGGATTTCCAACTATTAAATTCTCTATACCACCACAACCCGCAATGTTAGAAATGAATTCATTGAAACTTGTAGGACAAATTCTGATAAAGAAAGCAGATAATACACTTTTACAAGCAGTTAATGTAGGAACTGACTACGCCAATGGCGGAACTAACGCCAACGCTCAATGGACGGCTGGTAATATTGAAGTTGACGGAACTAATGCTATGTTGCCGCAAACAGCACTTAACCTTCCTAATTGGGGTGGTGTAAAAAATTGTATTGATAAAGTTGTTTTACAGTCAAAGAAATCTCTTATTGAATTATCGTCTGTTAATAACTACGGACAGTATGTCGGACTTACCGAAGCATACAACAACAACGAAGACGACTACATTGTTAAACCACTTATTAATTCGTTGAGTGGAGGAACTCATAGTGAGTATGTTAATAGACGAATGTTAAGTGCTGCTGCTTATCAAGTTGGAGATACAGAAGCACACGGATTACGAGAAGTTAATTCCAAATATATAGGACAATTCTTTAGTATTCCTATTCAGTTGGATTTAATGAACCAGCAAGACTTATTTTTAGATGATGATTATCTCGGAGGTCTTCTCATTACTATTCATTTGTCTAGTGATAATGCTGTATTCAATAACAGATTTAATAGAGCTGCTGGTAATGCAGTTGGTAATAACGATATGTCTTCTCTTTCATATTCATTAAAGAACATTAGACTTGAAGGGCGATACATTGTCCCCGACGGTAATGATATGGCGAATATTCCACCACAAATGAATTTAGAAAGTAGATTAAATCTTATTAATGATATTCATTCTTCAATAAACGCTAATTCATATACCCCACAATTACAGTCTGTTAAGTCAGTCGTCAATGTATTTATGGATACAGACCAAACAAATACTTTTACCAAAAACCAAAACAATTTCCGAATGCCTCCCGGCCTTGAAAGTTACCAGCAAGCAAGAAATGGTTTAAGATTTCCTTACAACTATGAAACTTTTAATAAACCTAACACCAATGACGAAGTAGTAAATGGGACTGCTGGCGTAAATGAAAAAAATTTATTCTTCCCAGCATTAGCATACGGTATGGCGGAAGTTCGTAAGCAGTTTGAAGCAGCCTTACTTGACGGAGGTAGTCCATATCATTCAAGTGCTTCATTGAAAACTACTAATGAAAGTTTGAAGGAGGATGTAGACGACGGTGCAGTAGGAGGAAACAATGTTAAAAATGATAATACTAAAGTTGATTGTATGGGTGTAGGTGCTGACTATACTTTAGGTGTAGGTATAACACAAAATTTCGTCAATCAAGATTATAACTTAACATTGAAATCTCGTGTTAATACTGGTGATGCAAAAATTTCAGAACAAAGAAACGGTGTAGGTATTTCCAACCCACTATTAGAACAATCATTCGTTAGGTATAATAGTATGTTTGATACTCAAAACCTAGTTAAGATAATTTAATAATCTTTTGATGTAAATCAATACCACCACATACCCACATTGTATCAAACCAACAACCTTTGGTTTTTTCTCCCTTTTTTAAAAAATTATATCTACCACTTGGTATTATAAATTGTAATTTATCAAAATACTTTTTTATCCATTTACTTCCCAATGCGTCAATAGGCATTAGTAATATGAATGGTCTTGCTAATGATAAGGCAAGTTTAACACATTTTTCTTTTACACTAAAAGGTATATTAGAAATCATTATATCAAATTCGGGATGTTCTCTATCAAAAGCGTCTTCTTTAGTATTCAAGCAGGTCTTACCCAATGACTTCCACTCTTCAATGACTTTCCCTTTACAATAGAAAGGGTCGTAAATAATATCATAGTTAGTAATATGAGGTAGTAAATCATTGAGGACTTCTTTTGGAGTTTCGTAGTCGTCGTCTTTGAATTCAACGGCATTACCTTTATAGTTTAATCTACTATTATTATTCATATAAAGTAAAAAAATGTATTTATATTTGGTATATAACTTAATATACAACCTCCTCACCTTCTAACACCTCTATAGTAATATCCATATCTTCGGGTCTCAATATACTTAACGCCTTACTTCCTTTATTGCTACTTGCTCTTGTTAAACCCTCACAATATCTAATCTCCATTAAGTCCTTATAACTCATTATATCACCTCCAAAATCCCAACCGAATTTATCGTATATAGTAAAGTAGTCTTTGTATAGTTTCATAGGTAAATCCTCATTGTAAAGGAAGTGTCCGAAAGAACCAAGATAATAATATAGTGAATTACATTCTTCGCCAGTCTCCCACTCTCCCATTCTTTCTAACTCTTTTATAAAGTTATTAGTATGTCTCCAAGTCTCCTTCTTAGTTTTCATATTATCTTTAATCTCCATTAGATATACATATACATTGATTTTGTCCCATAGTTCGGTGGGTATATATGGTAGTTCATTATTTAGTATAGTAATTGATAGGTTGTTGCCGTTGATAGTCATATCTACCCAATCCCAACCGAAATCCAAAAAATCAATTTTTTTTTTTCGTTGTGTAGTCCTAAACATTACAATATCGTAAATATCGTGTTTTTCGTGTTGGTTTTCAAAATAAAAAAAAAAAATTAATTCTGTAAAAAAAAACACGAAAAACACGAAAAACACGATTTATTTTTCAACGAGACAATCTATTTAAATTGAATGGATTGACTTTACATTCGTCTTTACTATCATATATGTATTCAGTATCACAATTATAACCCTCCATTGCTTCTGCTAGAGTATCAAATGTTTCTGCCGTATTTCCAGTCTCATAATCTATAATCAGAAATCTTGGTTCTTTAATGGGATTTTCATCATAATCTAATTCTCTTATTTGTTTTGCTAGATATAAAAACATATCCTTATCAGTTGAATAACCCTCTCTAATTCTATTAGCAATCATTTCAAGTATCATACCTTTAGTTATACAATATTCGGTTTGTTTATCCATTTTATTATTTTATACATAATTCTATAAATAAAAAAATAAAATCAATTTTTTTTTAAAAGTCGTCAGCAATATTACTCTTGACTATATATTTTAGTAATCCATTCGTTTTTGTTCTTACTGTTAATCTTACTATACCCCTTAATATTGTTCTCCCTACAATATTGTTTTAGTTTTACTATGGGTGTAGTAATATTAATATCCATAATGAACTTACTGTTGCTATGGAATTCAGAATTATTAATACCACCCCAGCGTTGTCTATTTGAATTACTCCACCACATACTATACCACTTATAATGAGCGACCCAGTCCCATATTTTGGTTTTACCTACGAATGGGACTGGCGAGGAGGTTGAAGCAATCCCTTCGTGTATTAACCTAGGTTCTTCATATTCAACCTTATCCCTTTTATCTATAGTAATATCACCGTCGTTCCAATGGTTAATACTACCTAAAGCACCTCTAAATCTATGTCTAGAATACATTAATGTTTTACAATATTCGTGGTCTCCTTTACCTTCCCAACATAAATCCCAATCATAGTCTTGCAACTTATAAGTTGTATTAGCAGTAATCACTAACCTCCTTTTAGTTTTGTTTAAAACATCCTCAAGTTGATTTACTAGTTTTAGTTGTAAGTTGTCGTAATAACTAGTAATGGGACAATTGTTAAAGTTTATTGGTTGCAGACTGCTATTATCATATTTAAATTGGAAAGGAGGCAACATATTCCACGACATTAAAGGCATAACAATCTTGGCGCAGTCATACATATACATTTCGTGGAGTAGTTTGAATATTTTTTTTTCAATTTCTAAAGGTAATAACCCGTGGAAGAATGTTCCAGTCATTACGCCTTTATTATCATTCACGAAATCCGAGAATGCAAATGGGGGTGGTATAGTTGAAGGGTTGTAGGTGGTGATACTCATAATTACTAATGAGATTTTAACCCCAAAAATAAAATTCAATTTTTTTTTTTTTTCATTTGGTCGTAAAAATGTTCTATATACTGACCCA
>Ga0209336_10001164_pt1 | contig 12898 bp, 5 predicted proteins | sample LinPmetageLP32_FD_184042 | JGI IMG/M metagenome (GOLD analysis project Ga0209336, IMG submission 184042) | Marine viral communities from the Pacific Ocean - LP-32 (SPAdes) (version 2) | ecosystem: Environmental > Aquatic > Marine > Oceanic | place: Pacific Ocean | collected 2009-08-23 | reverse complement strand
GTACCATTACTTGTAGTTGAAAAACGTATTGGGTGATTACTATTACTAGAATTTGATTGGTCGAATTTATAAGTAAAGCCTCTTAATAGTGTTATAGCTTTTTGAGATACTCCATTTATTACAAATTTACCTCCAGCTACTGTGACTGTAAATTCTTTTGTTATTGGTTCCGCACCATCAATACCTTGAGCACCTGGCTGTACTGCAAATATACTAATAGTATCGAATGCAACTTCTTGTTGACTAGTATCTGATGGAGGAGATGCTCCATTGTCTTTTTCAGAAACTCCAACTCTTAAAGATTTAGGAGTAGTAAATACACTACTAGGTACTGAAAAGGTAAATGTATCATTAGTAGCACTTGCTCCATCTGTAAATGAGCTTTCATCTGATATGCCATCACCTGTAAACTTAAAGTATGGATTTGTAAATCCTTGTGCAGTTGCAGTTAAAGTTATAGTACTAGAAGGACTTGGTGTGTTTCCTGCAGCATTATATACAATTGAATAATCGTCAGCAGTTAGTTTTACTGTTTTAGCATCATTACCATTTGAACCTACTAAACCATCTTGTATTTTTTGTATTGAAACTACATCAGTATATGTATCATCAGCTCCTGCATTTCTTTCTGCAGTTGTAGAAGTCACTGATATTGTTACATTTACAAAGTCTGCACTTCCAAAGTTGGCAGAGGTTAAGCTTCGAGTATCTCCTGAGCCTGTAAGTGTTACACTTGCTCCTGAGTTATTTGTAGCTGTAAATGATGCAGCTCCAGATAGATTTATTCTATCAGCAGTTATAGTAATTGCACTTGGCGTTTTTGTATTACCATCTGCACTGAATTTAAAAGCTCCAAAATTAGAGCTTCCTGCTACTTTATACCAAGTGCTTGGTATAACTGTCGTAGCGTTGTCTGGCCCGACGAAGTTTGAATATAAAACTTTTACTTTATTTTGTCCACCTGAGGTAAGTACTACTCTTTTTCCGTGTCTTATCCAGTAGTATCTTGTTGCGTTATCTTCTCCCACATTGTGAGTAAAAACAGCTGTAGCTCCATCAGTTTTAGTAAGCAGTGTTCTATTGTTTGTATTTGAATCTGGACCAACATGAATCTCTGTAAACATATTGTCTGTAAATACACTATTGTTTGGCCAAGTTATTTCGATAGTACCCAATGCTCCAGCTGTTGCTGTAGGTGAGCCCGGTACTCCAGGAGAAGCTTGTAGTCCCTGTCTTTGATCATTGCCCGACACACTTGGAAGTGAAGGTGCAGTTATAGTATAAAAACTATCATCATATTCTTCTGCTGTTATATTTGCATTGCAATTTTTATTATATGATATATTAGTAATCCTAAATTTCTTTCCATACCATTCAAATTTTTCATGTGAAAATGCTATAGTTTCTCCAGCTAATAACATTAATGCCTTAGGCCCCATAGTGAAACTTATAGATAATCCGAATCTTGATTTACGCAAGAAGTTTTCTACATTTATACGAGCATTATAATAACTAGCGACGGCAGGGATTTGCACACTTCCTGTTTTTATAACATTTTTATCTGCTCTTAAATAGTTTGAATCATAAAAAGTTACTGCTGTATTTTTAAACTGATTGCCTGGGTCTTCTATCTGTGTGCTGATAGTATTGTATGATTTTTTTGTTCCTGCGTCTTTTACACTAATATTGCCTATAATGTCAGACTCGTCTATCCATCTAGCATTTTTTTGAGCTCCTACAGTGTAACCTGTATCACTTGAAGTAGCAATTTGAGAGGTAATATCATCAGAAGTTGTTTCTATTCTTAGAGCATACTGCCCTGCTTCATAAGAAAGCATTCCATTAAAGTTTTTAAGGAATCCATTGATATTTGCAAATACAGATTGAGACGTGTCAACACTTCCCATACATTGATGACGAGTAACTTCTCTTTGATGATGGGAGTTCCAACCTAAGTATCTCCAATACTGAACATTATCAGAATCAAAAATACTATACCCTGTATCATATGCTCCTGTAGTAGCATTATATTTACCTACATAGTTATAGTATCCGCCATTATTATTTGATACAGTAAATGAAGTACTAGTAGGAGCTCCATTTACTAACTTGAATAAAGGTATGCTAGTGAGGTTTCCAGCGGGGGATGAATTAATAGTTCCTGCAGAAGTAACTCTAGTGTAACCATTTGCATGCCCTGTATATATTATATCTCCCACACTATAAGAATGAGTCTTTGCCATGAATCGTTTAGAGAATTTACCAAAGCACTGCTGCATCACTGCATATTTTACATTGTTAGAATATGTGCCTACAGACTTTACTAATCCCATAGCAACTACACTTCCTGATGTTGTTCCATCAGAAGTCAATACATATCTATCGCCTGCAGTTGGTAAAGTATTAAGACCTACTAAAGTTTGAGTTCCTTTATCATCACAAGCTCTAGCGGATAATAAGAAGTCAGACATAGCTATGTCAGTATCTATATCTAAATCTTTACCATATGTCTTGGCTGTCATATAATCTAGTAATTGAATAGCAGGATTAATACTAACTCTTTTATCGTCTAAGGTTGATTTTGGTAATAATCTATAAGTATATACAGCTCCTGATTCTTGAACTACATCATCTGGATCAGGTGCCATTCCTGCAGGCCATTGAGCTGTAACAGTTGCTACTCTTTCACTACCATCATATGCTGAAATTACTCTTTCTACTTTTTGTTTTTGAGTTCCAGTACTATCTGTAAAAGTTTTTGTAAGTTCTACAGTATAACCATTATATGCATTATCAGAACTATTAGCTCCACTTCCTAATTTTATTTTATCTGCAGATACTAAAGTTTGACTTCCGCCTGTAGCTCCTTCAGCATTAGTTCCTGTAGCTGTTAAAGTTGTACCACCAAGAGTGAAAGGAAAGTTTTTTCTAAAATAAGGTAAATCTATATCTTCAAAGAAGAAATTAAAATGTGCTCCATTTAAATAAGGATTATTTAACCAAGCTGGATTACTACCAGTATTAGCTGTTAAAGCTGAACCAGTATTAGCTGTAACTGTTGTTGTTACAGATAGAGTTGCTGGAACAGTTCCTGTTTCTGCTTCATGATTATAAGTAACCATGTTCCATGAATTGGTACCGTCTGTATGATAGAAAGCAGTAATTTGAGGTATGCCATCTGAATAATTTAAGTTTGGTGCAGTACTATATCTAAATCTATATCTTAAATTTCCTTCTGTATCTGCAAAAGACCATTTATCAATAATTATTACATCTGCATTAAGAGTTGAATTATCACTAGTTCTTTTAAGAGTTACTTTGTCACCCACATTAAAATTAGTGTGTGCTTGTCCTGATGCTCCTGTATGGTCATAACTGTAATCATAGTTATAACAAGAAATTGATTTTCCTCTAACTACATATTCTATTTCAGGAACTGTAGTAGCATCTTCAGCTATTTCACAATCTAGTACAACATACGCGGTATCTAGTAATTTATGTGCAGGACTCCAATATTCTCCCTCTTCCTCTGAACTATTAAAGTAGTCTACTTGTCTTTTAAATTTAGGAGATACTGCTATAGAAGTAAGTGTATCATCTGCTTTTTGATCTTTTTTACCTGTATGTAGAGTAAGACTCATAGTATTTGGTGCAGAAAGTTTTACTGTTTCTCCATCTAATACACCGCCACCATTAGCATCAGTTGCTGTTACGTTTAATAAACTTTTATTTATTCCAAAGTATTCTACATCTTGGGCTTCTATATAGTCTAGTTGAGGTCTGAAACCTCCTCGACCATACCCAGCAAAAGAGTTTCTATATCCATAGTTTGCTCTATTAGATCCAGTAACGCCACTTCCTGACATTTTTACTCCACCAAGAGTATTTCCTAAGTCTTGTCGCCCTCTACAGAATACTTCTACATTATCTTTTGAAGCTCCTGTTGCGTCATTTCTATCATCTGAATCTTCTTTATTTATACAAACTAAAGGATTGCCATCAATATATAAATCATATAGTCCACCTATCTGTCCCTCACAAAGTGAGTATGCTATAAATATATTATTTGGGTCATTTGATTTTGTGTCTACAAAAATTGGTTTGCCCTGTATTCTATCAATTCCATATACAACAGGAATAAAATGAGAACTAAGACTAAAGTCTAAATTAACATCTCTTTGAACTTCTACGTCTACCATTTCTGTTGTTACTTTTGTTTTAAAGCCAAACCATTTCTTTTTAACTTTTACTTTCATTTCCTGCTCAATAGCAGTATAAGTAGCTAGTATATTTGTTGTTTGTTCGGAATGCATGAATCCTAAGTCATTTGCATACTCAGGTCTTAAAGCTGCTTTTTCTTGTCCACGATTTTCAGAATCTACTGCTCTATGAATTTTATCATTTGACATTCTGCCTTTAACTTGAGAAAAGTCTCCCCAATGGCTAGTAAGATTCCATGTTACTTGTAAGTTTTTATCTGGTGCCTCTGCCATAGAAGCTGATTGTATTATTCCCTTAAATATTAGTACAGGGTCACCAACTATAGTGGCTCCATCTAGAAAAGCTTTATACACAAAGACTTCTCTATTATGATAAGACTTTAAACTACCGGAATCATTTATTTCAGTAAGAGGTCCAGATAATTCGTCTGATACTATTTTTAAAGTTATAGAAGTACCCGTACTTTGCGTGCCTAGTGTACTATCTATATTAGATACGACTAATACAGTATTGTTTGTTTTTATTCCTGTAACTCTGACTTCATGTCCATTATTTGCACCGCCACTAATTAATACTTTATCACCTTCTCGGAAGCCTTCATTGGCTAAATCAATATGAGCAGGCACAGTTATTGTACTAGATGTCATAGTGATTGCGGAGTTGGTTATTGAATTATTAAGAGTCTCAGAGGATAACTTTATGTTCATACCTGAAGCTTTTGCTTCAACAGTTTCTGAGTATGTACCTACTTCTAGTATTTTATCTGCTATATATGTTTGACTATCATTTGGATTTCCAAGAGTATCTAAACTGTCATCCTTGAAGTCTACATTAAAAGTAGAATCAGTGTAGTATGCATACCTTTTTGCATCTGTACTAAAAGTACCGTTCAGCAATTCCTTGCTGGGTCTTTCGAATTTAACTAAATGAGCATAGGTAAATGCCTCATTATTGAGTAATAGTTTCTTTATATCTGTGGATAGTGCTCTTTCTGCCATGTTACGCCTGTGCTTCTTCTAGGTCTAGTGAAAAACTGAATAAATTGTTTGTTCCGAGACTGTACGATTGAATATCATTTTTAAGTATTACTCGTATTTTCGGAGTGTAATCTATTGTTTGAGTTGGTTCCACCTTTCTTTGTAGGGGCGGATTAAAATATACTATTCTTTGAGCAGTAGTGGGATTACTGTGTAACCCTGAATGATAAGTATCACGTACCATTACTCTAGTTACTCTGTACACTTTTTTATGTAAGCTATCATTAGTATCTGTTATAGTAAACATATCACCTATTTGAGGATTTTTTGATTGGTCTGTTGAATGTCCTGATTGTACCATAAAGTCGGAGCCTTGTGTAAGAGCTCCTACATTACTTATAGTATTACTACCAGCATAACTTGCAAAAGTAGAACTTCTAGAAGTGTACTGTTGTGGTAGCTCTATAAAAAATGGGTTTAATCTACCATTCTGTTGTTGTAAAAAACTATATACAGGTTCAAACTGCTCACGAGTCATAGGATTATATTCTATTCTTATTTCATATTTATGCCCCGCAGCTGAACGAGTAATTACACGTCCGCTGTTAGTTCTAGATACTTGTATGGGAGTTCCTGAACTTATATTTACAGAAGCAAAGCCAGGCCCTTTATCTCCTGCAGAACTAGAAACTTGTCCGCCCGAAGCTACTCCATTATTAGGATCAGGTAGTACGGTCTGAAAACTAGTAAATGCTGTCATTAGTATGCCTCCACATTAACTGATTCCATAAAGTTTTCTCCATGCTCATTTGCTGCTTCTCTTATCATTCCGATTATATTTCCTCTTTGTCTTTGTAGTACATCTTGTACTCCCTCTGCATCTACAGCATTAATAGTAAAGTTTACGTTTTGTGTTCCGCCATTTAATTTATCATTAGGTATAACATCTATAGGCATTGTTGGTTTTATAAGCTCTGGGCCTCTTTCTCCTACAATGATTCCTTCTCCACCAGCTGCGTAACCTCTTCTTCCTGCCGCTGCTCCAGGCTTAAAGTTATTTGCAGTATTGCCTCTACCTGTCTGTCCTCTTAAGTATGATAGTTCTCCTCTTGTAGCTCCTTTTGAAACATCTACTTTATTATCTCTTTTACCTACTGATATAGTAGAAGGTGGTTTGGTAACACTTGTTCCTCCACCTGCGTATTTTGTTTTGGAAATTGCCGCTATTTGCATAGCTCCCATTATACCTGCCATTGCTACCATAGGTAAAGAAGCTGGTAAAGGTGGATTTGGAGGAGAAGCTGCTGCAACCATAGCTGATGCTGTATTCATAACAGCGGTTGCTAATTTTGTCTTTTTATCTGTTTCAAAAGCTTTACGCTTCATAGCTTCTTTTTTAGCTTCTAAAGATTTAATTTTTGCTAAAGATTCTTTTGATTTTCCGTCTCTTCTTTTTTCTGCATTGATTTCAGAATCTACACCTGCAATTCTTGCTTTTGAAGATGCAGCTGCTATTGCTCCAAAGCTTTGGAATACACTTCCTAAAGAAGCCAGTCTATCAGAAGTATCTGCTCCTGCGTCTCCTATTGTATGTATTGAAGAAGCTATATTTAAAGCACCTTCCGCAATAGAAGCATATAACTCTCCTTCTGGAGATATTTGTTTTAAATCGTCCATCATTGGAGAAAAAGCTTCTCTGACTTTTCCTATTCTTTCTTGAGTTCTATCTATTACATTTCCATCATCATCTTTTTTAGTATCGTAAAATCCTGCTTCCCCTATTTGAGAAAGTCTTTCTGCAGTAGTACCTGTTTTACCTGCTTGAGCAAATGCTTGTTCTCTAGCGTCTTTGAGTTTTAATAATGTGTATGCAGCTTCTTCATCTATAGCTTTTTCTTTAGCAGCTAGTAATACTGCTTCATTTTGTATCATTGCTTCTCTTTCTGTTTCGTTTAAAGCTGCGTTCTTTTTATGCTGGTCTATAGCAACCTGACTAGCATTTTGAGCCAATAATTTATCTTTCTCTACTTTTGCTATTCTAAAGGTATTTTCTAAAGTAAATACACTTTTTGCTACTTTTAAAGCCGCTAAGCCATCAAGTTCATATGTTCCTTTTGCTTCTAATACTCCTTGCTTTTGTCGAATATTGAAAATTTCTTTCATTTTATTCTTTTGTTCTTCTAGTCCTTTTAGAGTTGCTTTAGTAGTAGCTTGTAAAACTTTAAATTCTCTTGCTCTGACCGAAGCTTCTTGTAAAAACGTACTAAACTCTACTAGCTTTCCTTTTCCATCCGCTGCATCTACAACATCTTTTAAACTAAATCCTAGGTTTTCTAGCGAAGTCGTAAGTTTTCCTTCATTTGCTAATTTTTGTACTTGCCCTAATATGTTTTCTTCGCTAATGCCACTTGTATTCATGTCTGCTACATTGCCAATTAAACCATCTATTGAAGCACCTAATTTTAAAAAGCCGTCTGATGCTTTTTTTGCTTGAAGGTCTTTTGATAAAGTCTGAGTAAGACCGTCATAACCTTTTGCAAAGTTATCTATTGAAGAGTCTTGACTTCTTGCAGTGCTTCCTACATTATTTATAATTTTTTGAATTTTTAAAGATTCTAGTTCATAAGTACTAGTACCATCTGCTATAGCCGCAGCTCCGTCTGATATCATTTTATCTAGTCCACCTGAACTTGAGAAAGCTGCTTCCATTTTTTCTTTTGTTACTGGGTCTGTAATTGCTTCAAAAGCTTTTCTAGTTTTCATTCCATAAAGTTGAAATTCATTAGCACCCCTACTTGCAGCTGCTTCAGTTTTATCCATTTCTGCTAACATATCTTTAAATTGGTTTCCACCTAATACTTTTGGCAATGTTGCTCCAAACTCTACAAAACGTCTTATTAATCCGCTAATTTTTTCTGGTATTGAAGTTAACATTGTCACAAAATCTGAAAAGCTTTCTTTAGCTTTTTCTAGTATTACTGTAAACTTTGTTACTCCATCTTCTTTTAAAGCTATTTGCATTTTTGCAGTAGAATCGGCAAGTTCACCTGCAGCTCCTGCTGTAAATTTAACTTGGTTAGCATATTTTTGTGCATTTAATTGAGCTGATTCATACGCATCGGTTGTTTCTGCTAATTTTTCATTTAGTCTTTCTTGAACTAAATTAAACGCTTTAGTATTTTCTTCTTGAGCTTTTGTAAAAGTACTCATTTGTTTAAAACTAGCACTTACTTTTTCGCTTGCTCCAAACATTTTATTCATAATAGTAAATGCAACACCTAGTATAAATATTAGCTGTCCTATGAAAGGAATTGCATTAAGTAACGCAACTCCAAATAATTTTGCTCCGCCAGCTGCTGTTCTAAAGGAAGCTCCAGCACTTTTACCAAATCTTTGCATAAAGCTGCCGTTTGCTTTTAACTCTACTTTTGTTGCTTTTAAACTTTTTCTTAATTCTTTGTTTTTTGTAAAAGCTGTTTTAAACCCTGCTAAGGCTCCACCGCTTTGAATATCTCCTACGCCGTCTGATACTATATCAGCACGATCTGCTCTTCCACTAGCAGCTATACCACTAAGAGTACTTTTTCCTCTGTTTGCTTCTACTCTTATTAATTCTTCAGTTTCTTTTTTTAATCTACGTATAGCTTCTAGCTCTCTTTGTTTATCCTTTAATTCTTCTCCAGAATACTTATCTAAAGCTGCTGCTCTAGCTCTTTCGGACCTAGCCAAAGAGTCTAGTCCAGCTTTCATATTTGCTGAACTTGCTTTTCCTCTTTTTAATTGTTTCTGTAACTTTTCAAAACCAGCGGGGCTTGCTACATCACTACTTCCTGCAGCTACTATTTTTCTTTGGGCTTTAGCTATTTTATCCCCAGCTTTAGTTTGAGCATCTGCTTGTGCTCTTGCTGCTTTTGCATTTTCTTGTTGTCTAGTAGTTAAATCAGCTAATCCTGGCAGCATCTGAGTTACAATAGTACTACCAAACATTGTTAAAGCACCAGCCATAGCTAATTGGCTATTACTAAATAAAGATACAAGAGGCCCTAGAGCTGTACTCATAAAACCCATTACTTTATTAGTTAAATTTGTAAAAGCTCCTGCAAGTTTGTCAAAAGGGTTAACATCTACAGCATCTCCTAAAGCACCATATTTTAACTCTCCTTGTTCTATTGTAGCATTTAAAAAAGCTTGTTGTCTTTCAAACTCACTTAACTCACTAGCACTTTTATTCATGGTTGCTGCATATTTATTAGTAGCGCTTTCTAGTCTTACTATAATACCTAATTCATCTAGAATTTCTGGTTCTAATTTTGCAACACCACGAACAAGTCTATCAACAGAATCTCCTAAATTACGTCCAAGAGCAATCGAAGCATTTTTTGCTACTTCAGTTAGTCTTTCTAATTGAGTTGAACTAAATCCAGACTGGATTCCGATTGCTGCTGTTCTAAGTGACTCTTCCATTGAAAGAGCATTACCTGTAATTGCTTGTAGATTATTTGCTATAACTTCTGAGGTTCTGCCTGAAGCTCCCGCTAGAAAGCCAAAACCTTCTGCAAGAGTTTGAACCTGCGCTGCTCCTCTTAAAGCATTAAATGCAGCTGTGGCTGCGAATACGTTGGCTGCTAAAGTGGCGTATGCTCCTACAAGTCCTGAAGAACCTCCCATAGTCTCTTTCATTTTTGAGAAAGACTTAGTAGTATTCATTCCTGCTTGAGCTACTCCTTTCTGAGCTTTATGAAATTTTTCTCCAGATTTGCTACCGGATTTTTGGGCGTTGTCAACCTTCTTGGTTTCTTTCGCCAATTTTTCCATGTTTTGAGCAACTATAGAAATTTTACCGCCTTTTTCGACGATTTTTAATTCCATTAAGATTTGTGAGTCAGCCATTGTTTTTTATTTTCTCTTCATCTTGTCCATATGAGCTTTTAATTGCTTTTGAGACTTTTCTATTTGTCTACCATCTAACCAGAGTAGTAGTTCTGTTACGTATTCTTTTTCATAATCATATACATGATATATTTCCATTAGTAGTGGTAAGTTTGTAAAATCTTTTCCAATATACCCAACATCAGGATATATTCTGTCTCCTAGCGAGTGAAAGATATTTAAAGCATCTAGTACTGTATCGGGAAAGTCCTCTGCATCTGGAGGACATCTATCCCAATCTATCTCTTCTCCCGTCTGTTCGACCATACGCAAGTATTGGTCTTTATTCATTCCTACCGAGGAGTGGTCAAGAAATACTTCCATCCTCTTCTTTATTGTCTCCCTGCTCGACTGTACGAAAGTTGTCTAAGTCAAAGACTACCTCATTGAGCCAATTATCAAACTCACCTGAATTATCTACTAGTTGTTTAGCATTGTCTTCAGTATAGTCTAGTTCTTTTTCTACATCTTGGCCTTCAAGATTGACTAAAAGTAAATCTTCTAGGTATTTTAATTTTAATCCTTTCCAACCTTTTACAGTTGCTTCTGTAAATTCTTTTACGAATTTTTCATCATTTAAAGATTCTTCGAAAGCTCTAGTCTTTCGGTTAAATTTATTTTCTGTGCATCTTTTTCTTAATGCCAGAAGTTCTTTTCGGGATAAGTTTGCTAACTCGACTTCAAAATCGTCGAGTCCTGGAAACTCAACCCAAGTGGTTTTACTACCCACTAATAAGCTTTTTAGTTCCATATTTTATATTCTCCTATGAATATTGTGTGATTCTATTTTCTAATACAGTATTATCTAAAGACCTGAAGTCAAAGTTTTGCATATAAACTTCTGCTACTTCTATTCTTGCTGTAAACATTACTGGGTTTAATTGTATCTGCCAAAAATTAGTATTATCATTACCTTTTTTCGCTTTGATAATTAAGTTACTACTAGTACTAAAATCGTCAAATTGTGTTATATTATTATCGGTTTGGTATTGTTGAACTGTTCCCGAAACACTTCTTTTTTCTACCGTGTATGAGTCTGGAAACATCATGTTTCCAGATAAACTTTGCTGCAGAGTCTCATACGGGCTCCACTCAATATCGTTTTGTATTGTCAATGTAGCGCTTAAAATACTATTCATATTTAAGCTATCTAAAGTTATTTCTGGATATACTAGAACTGGAGTTCTTGTTGACTGTTCGGAATGAACATTTTTGTTGGGGGTGTATGAATTTTCTATATTAAAAGTTTCGTCTCCCACTCGTGTCAGTTGAGTTCCTTGTCCTTGTATTGCAACTTTAAACTGCTCTCTTGGATTAAACGCAAAAGAGGCTGAAGTTATTACAGAATTAGCTACTTTAAATGTGCTACTTCCTGTTTGTATAAACATATCAAATGATTTTAATTGCTGTGTTTCTATATCAGAAACACCAGTGCTAACTAATTCAGATAATAGTTCCATAACTATAGACTCATCTTTCTCTACTGTTAGTGGTAATTCAAAACTAAACTCGGCTGCATTAGCCTTTGTTATAGTTGATCCCTCGAACATTTTTGATTGATCGTGCAAAGTCTTTACTGGGTACGAATCTTCCGCAAATGTTTGGGAAAAAGTTATGGCACTATTAGTATATATTCTATACTTTTTAGTGCCATAAACTATATATAGCTTACTCTCCTTGAGGAAACTATGTGACATTATTTACGCGTCTACTGCGTGAGCGCCTGTCGCTTTATACCCTGATTGAGTATGCGAAGTAGCACCTAAGTATTTAACTTTTAGTTCATCTCCTGTCAATAGGTCAGTTCCATGAGCGGAAAAGTCTAATGATACAGAAATCAAGTCGCCAACTTCAATTACAGGTACCTGTATGTGAGTTCTTGGCATGTTAAATTCAACACCTGGACCTGTGAAATCATCGGAGCCCATAGCATCGTTGTCTGAACCAACTGTTCCACTAACACCCATAAATAATCTCATGTCAAAGATATTTGTGATAACGTCAGTAGCGTTTGATAAGTCGGTCATTAATTGGTTTGAACCATTACTTTTAGTATCTAGGTACATGTTTAAGCTTCCACTTATAACCCTAGCACCTGTAAAGGACCCAATTGGTTTATCTACAACACCGATAGTTTCTGGTGTTACATAAGTAACATTATTAGCAATCGTTAGAGAGCCCCCAGTAATATTAATATCGTATGTTTTATTATCAAGACCCTGAGTGGATGAACCACCACCTTGTAGGTCGGCATCTAGATAAAGTGTAGATAGTTTGTTTCTTAGATAGTCAGCGTCACTTGGACCTGTTGTATCTACATAGTTAAATGTTTCGGCACGAACATCAGTCTTGCCGATAGTAGGTGCACCTGCTGAAGTTCCCTGTATAATATGCTTAGAAGGGTCTTCTAGGCCGCCAGAGACTTGGTCAATTGTTGTTGCATTTCCAGACCATGTAATCTGTGCAATACCGTCAATTGAAAAGTCAACTTCTGCTTGGTTTACCTGTGCGTCATTTAGTCTATATGTTGTATTTTCTAGTGCAAAGTATAGATTGAGTTTCATAAGTTCGTGAACATCTGATTTTTCAAAGTTACATTCTGAACCGCCTTGAGCAGTAGTTCCTACTACTACGCCACGTCCATCTGCTGCTGCATCCCCAGGCAACGCTGTACCTGATAATGCTGCCCATAATATGTTTTCAACACAGTCATGGTCTAATGCATTTCTAAAACTATTCGTTCCATGAACAAATGGTCGTACATAAGTACC
>Ga0209336_10001162_pt1 | contig 12910 bp, 18 predicted proteins | sample LinPmetageLP32_FD_184042 | JGI IMG/M metagenome (GOLD analysis project Ga0209336, IMG submission 184042) | Marine viral communities from the Pacific Ocean - LP-32 (SPAdes) (version 2) | ecosystem: Environmental > Aquatic > Marine > Oceanic | place: Pacific Ocean | collected 2009-08-23 | reverse complement strand
TCCCAAAATGGGAGAAGCCCCCACCCCGTAACAAAAAAAAATTGAAATAGAATTCCCAGTTCTACTATAAGCAACAAACAACAACAACAATGCTTTCAGTCCTCAACAAAACGAAAAACCAGAAGCAGTTTGACCAGCTCGGTAATGAGTTCCACGACTGCCACGCCTGGTGTGTTATGGACGGCAAAATTATTGACACCTCCCCATTGGAGGGTCTTCATTCATTCGCCATTGAGACAATGAATTTGGAGGACACGCTGTCTTATGAGCCATACGACGGATTCCGTCAAAAGGTCTTCAACGAAGAACTGGTGGAGCGTGTCAAGGCAGAGGAGGCGGTGGTCGGTAAGAGACACGACTTCTACAACGAGCCACGCATCGGCTATTGCTACTACAACGCATTTGCTTTCAAGGAACAAAACCCAAAAGCAAAAATTGTCTTTGGGGGCTGCGGATACAAACACAAGCAAAACAAGAAGAAGGGCAAGAAGAACCGTAAGGGTAATAATAAACCTACATACTGGGTTATATATGGGGATATGACTGGGGGACAAACCAACGACGAAACCTCCGTGGTAATGGAAAAGCTGGTCAAAAAAGCTGCCATTGAACGCAACATTCCCCTACTCGCTAAACTTCAATACTTCTACGACCGACACGAAGAAAAGAAGGACGCAACACCTGGTGAATTTGTCTATACCATTGACAAGAAAACCCTTCAATGCTCTATGCGATTTGAACGTCGCTAATACTCACATAAAATAAATATATGGCTTTTCCCAAAATGGGAGAAGCCCCCACCCCGTAACAAAAAAAAATTGAAATAGAATTCCAAGTTCTATTATAAGGCAAACAACAACAACAACAATGGCATCGGCTATGAAATACGAACAATGGGACAAGCACACGACCAAGCTCCAAAACTCATACGGCTACAAGGGTGAATCGCCACGGCTACTCGCTAATGTCAGCACATACGACTTTGTCAATGACTGGCTTCGCCCCGAGGTGTCGTGGAAAATATTGGCTTTTACCCTCAAGTGTCCTCACTCCGCCGTTGAAATGAGGAAGGTCAAGGGCAACCTAAAAGATGCTGCCGAGCGGAGGAACTGGCTGTGGATGGCGGAGAGGATATGGGCGACCCCAGGCGAGAGGATTCGGGGCGACTACAACGAGGACATTAAACCGTGGCATTATGCGGTCTATGACGACTGTCAATATGTCTATACCAATAACATATTGAGGGACTTATGGAGACTTCACTTGACGGCAAACGACGTGTCGCCTTTGGACGACCCAGCACTCCCGAACCAAACCCACCAAATTCACCCCTCCACCCGCTATTTGGTCAATAAGAAAGAAATTGGGGAAATGCTCAAGAACCTTTCAGTCAATGGCAGAACCAAATTATTAAAAGATGCGGGAGCTAAACCTGCTGACTACCGCAACACACTCGCCCAAGAGCAATGGAAGGAGGTGTCCTCTATACACTACATAGAGTTCTTCCACCCATACCATATGTTATGGCTTCCGCCCCTCGGTCGCCGAGAACTGGCTCACGCTATTATGAGAGCCGACTAATACTCACAAAAAAATAAAAAATAAATAAATTCTTCAATGTCCATAATAATATATATATTACATATTTTTTATTTTAACCATATTTGCCCAGTGTCTATTGGTTTTTCGGTGAGCGGTCAGGTCGCCTTTTAATTCTGCTCCACACTCGCATTTATTTTTCGGCAACTCAATATGATTCGTCCAACTAATAATATCCTTTTTATTCTTTTTCCAACATATCCAGTAATAGCGACCGCTCCACCCTGTTATATTTAACACTCGCAGAAAAACCAACCCAAACCCTAAATCACTTATTCGTTGTAATCGTGAGGGGGTCAATGAATTTAACATATTATTATTTAACAACACCCACACCTCATCGCTACACAACTCAAGGGATTTAAATATAAATGGGAACGTGAGCAATTTTCTATCCTTATGACCTTTTATATGGTTGGAAGAATATGGTGGATTTAATAACACTTTTGTAAATTGGTTTTCTTTGAATGGATATGTAAAAAAGTCCCGACCTGCTTCTATCTCACACCAATCCTTTTTGCCTGGAATTAAATTATATAATGACCCACCACCCACACACGGCTCTAATGTAATATCGTCATCATTAAATATAACATCATTTAATAACTCCTTTGCTACTACTGGGTGGGTGTAATGTAATGTTGGACAATCCTCCATATTAATAATATATTATATTTTTTATTATATTATTATCAATAAATAACAACAATATAATATACGGGTCATTTTCTTATTCAGTCAAAATTAAATAGCAAATATGAAAAAATTTCTACTCTGTTCTACTAACTTTATATAACTACCTATTTATAAATGACTAAATAAGAAAATGACTCACCTAATTATACATCTTGTTTTAATTCAGCACTATCCTTATATCTTTCAGTCGCTTTGGCACGTCCAACCTTTGCTCGTGTAACCTTATCCATTTTTGTTATTTTTGCTAAATCATTTTCAAAATCATTAATCTCCTTTGCTATGCGTGTTTTTATTTGTTTGCTTAACTTTGGTTTTCGTTCGGCAGCAGCCAGTGCGTCCTTAACTGCTTTCATCGCATCACTCGCTAATTCTTTGGCGGATTTGCTTTCGTCCTTTTTATTCTTGCGAATGCCTTGCGTGGCTGATTTAATATTACCGCTTACTGATAAACCGAGTGCTTGACGAATTTCACGCACCACCGCCTTTGCTTCAATATATTTTAAATCACCATCTTCGTTCATTTTAATAATTCTATTTATCATTTGTGTTTTGTTTTTATTTCCAAATCCAGTCTCACCTCCAATTTGTAAAACTTTCAATAATTCAGGTCGGCTCATTGTTTCGTGTAAATGCTTTGATATTGTTTCCCTATCTTTTTTGGAAGACATTATATAATTCGGTTATATAATAATTAATGTTTTAATTTATAACGCTTCCCTCAAGCTCATCAATAACATCATCTACCTTCGTCTCCACTATGGGTTCTAATGGTGAGGTTCGGTGGTTGCTCGTGTCCATTTCTTTTATAATGCTGTCATCACTATTACTATCATCGCTAAAATTAATTGGTTCGTGGTTATTGACCTTAACAATTAACCCATAATATTTTTCCTCCTGTTTCATTATTTCAATAAGGTTTCGGTGGCTCTGTTTGAGGAACACTTTGCGTTGGTCGGGATATAATGAGGTCTCTAAATGGGTCAATGCGTCATTATATTCGTGTAATAGTTCCGTATCTAATTCTGTTCTATTTCGTGCCTTTCCCAATATATTTGTTATTAATCCACTGGCATTAATTATGGTCTCCATTCGTTGCGGAAAATTGCGGAATTTTATCAGGGCTGAACAGGCAGCAATAACGCTACTTAATAATATGGGGACTAATGCCCAAATGGGAGCGGTGAGGTTGAGTTTCATCTTAATAGACTCTAAACCGCCAGTTACTAAACTCAATATAATAATTCCTTTGTTCCAGTCGTCGCTGTCGTTTTTGAGTTTTTGGTGAGCAAGGCTCAATGCGTCTCGTTTGCTTTTTAAATCATTAACTATTTCATCAACACTGTCTTTTATCATTTATATATATTAACACAGATGTTTTAATGTTATAACTAAATCATATGGCTCTGTCCTCGCTCCTCCACTTAACACCGACGTATGGTCTATTATATGAATTTTGAATCTATTGCCCTGCGGTTTGCCTCTTATATGGACTGGAGCATTATCGCTGTATGTCGCTTTGGTTTGACGCATTACGTGGGTGGAATCTTGGAAGCCGTCATAAGTAAATAAAAACCCTAATATTTGGCTTGAACTGGCTACACCGCTTGTATTAACTTGGTATTTATCGGTGCTAAACGGCATAATAATTTCTACTTTGATTGGGAAGTCGTCCTCTACTGCTTTGGCGTGGGTGAGTTTGGTGTATTCGCTGACATAACTAAATGTCATTTCGTATTCGCCTTCGGGAATAATGCTCCAATCAAATAAGTATTCCAGACTGTCATTTGTCCTGGTAAAGGACGCTGTTGTGGCGGGTGTTATAGTATCTTTTGAACTTGCGTAAATTTGGTATGTCTTCATTTATATTACTAATTAATATTATTTTTAAACAAATATATTCTTTGCTTCACTACCGAGTTTCTTCGCCCTTTCAATGGCAGACGAGGCAGCCCCAGCTGGAGACTGACCCCTGTATGTGTCAGGGTTTGTCAGGCGGGAAGCCGAACCCAATAACGCTGACGCAGACCCCGCCGACCCAGTTACACCTCTTGCCCCGCCGACCAATCCACCGAGACCGACCTGCTGGGCTAATTTATTGACGGCAGGGTCGCTGATGAGCTTGTCGCCTTGAGCAGCAGCACCACCAATCGCACGGGAGGCAGCACCGAGCGACGACGAAAGCTGACGGAAAGCACCAGGTGTCTTATTAAACAGCGACCTCGCACCGCCGACCGATTTGTTGAACAATGAGCGGACGGGACTTAAATTAAATCCTTTGTTGAAAAACGACATTATAAACTAATTAAATATTTTATTTATATTTTAATAATTTAATCCTCTTCAAAATCTATTCTGTCAAACCCCTTGTAAAATTTTTGGTTGTCGGTATTTATAAACAAATATTGATATGGTCTATCAAAAACCATTTTGCTAATCTCGGGCATCAAATCCTTCACGTGGTCTTGCTCCACTACCTCCTCAAATAAATTTTTCATTTCATTTCGGCTCACCTTAAAAACAAATATATTACTAAATAACCTACGCAACTCTTTTGGGACGGAAAAAAATGTCTGGTTCAAAAAATAAATGCTTGTCCGCAAATGTCTTCTATTAAATATCAGCTCCTTAAATAATCGCAATGTTTCCTTATTTTTTAAATAAGCTGACTGGTCATCAAAAATAATGACGTTATTTTCATTGGGGTCAGTTCCTCTAATTCGTTCCATAACTTCGTCTAAATCCTCATAATTCAGTTCTTCAAACATCTTATCTTTCGGGTGCTTCTTAAATATGTTATTTTTTATTGAGGCTCTTGAGTGGCTTGGCTGGAATAAATAAACGTTGTCAAAAACCTTATTCAGCATTTTTTTATTTTTCAGCATCGCCCATAATAAACTTGACTTGCCTGACTTCGGCTTCCCTAAAAGCAAATTGGTTGAGTGGCTATTTAAATAGTGTGTCAGCTCATATTTGTCTAACTTGGGGTGTAATGGCTTGTCGCACGTCATTTGTGGTGGGGTCAATGTGGGTTTTGCTAATCTAACGAGTTCCATATGTAATATGGTGTTATTATTATTATTATATTAAATTGTTATAATAATAGTAATATAATATATAAGGTGTGTCATTTTCTTATTCAGTTATTTAAACTCTAACCTGAATCTGTCTGGAAGCTACGTTGATGCCGATAAGAGCATCGTAATTGGCGAAAAGAGTGAGAGTGGCTGTGGCATCGGTCGCAATGGAGGGGTTGAGGCGAACATTAATCGGGGTGAGCTGGGACGACTCACCGCTCATCATAACCGAGTTGGTGGAAAGTTTTTCGGTGTTCATTCCTACGAAGTGGGAGGCAGGTTCAAACTGGCTGGAAGCAGTGGTGGTGGAAAGGGAGGCAATTTCGGTGTATTGTTTGACAGGAATAGCAATGTTGCTGTGGTAAATATCGTGAGCCTGACCCATAGCCTGGCGAAGAGCCGACATAACCGAAGCGACATTATCCTCACGGAGAGGGGTCTGTGGGTAAGCCTTGTTGGCGATAAAGAACTGCGTTGAACCCGATGTTCCTGCGACCTGAACCGCATCAAAGAGACCGTTGAGGCACTCGGTTTTGGCAGTGCCTGTTCCCTGTAAGATGAGCGACTTAATGGACGACAGGCGAACATTATAGACGAACTCACTCTGGGCATTGGCAACCTGGATAGGAAGGGCAACATTGGAGACGTTCCAGCCCTGCGATTTGAGAATGAGGTCACCGTCGGCGTTCGCCATTGAGCGGACTACACCGTCCATAGCACCGCCAAAATCCACGAGGTCAAAATTCAATTCAAGCTGCGAGTATTCAATGCCTGGAACAGTCTTATCGTTCTCTGTGGAGGTATTGTAAATAAAGTTGGCGACCTGGTCAGTGGTGAGCTGAATGCGAACACCTCCCATATGACCGAGCGGTATGAGTTCGCTACACGAAGAAAGGAGGCAGCCGAGCGGGATTGCGAAGGCGTATGAACCCGCAACAGCATTAGCTCCACCCACGACCGACGGGCCAGCACGTCCGTTGAGCGTGTGGAATGTGGGGGTTTTCGGCGACTGTCCATTGACACCACCACCGCCAAGAGCGAATTCGGTCTGGAGACCAGCCTTCGTGGCATAGTCAATATTAACCTGACCAAGAAGATTGTAAAGGCGACCATAGTCATTCACCGACTCTAAAAGCGACCCGCCGACAATAGTTTCTACACGCTGTATCCACGACGCTCCAGGAATTCCAGCGACACTGATAAGGTCAGTCGCACCATCAGTCGGGGTGAGTTTAATTTTGCCACGAAGCGTGAGCGAACTCGGGACAAGGAACGAGTGGGCAGGAAGGTCAAACTGGATTATATCACCACCAGCACGGGTAAAGACAGCACCATTGGAAGGGCGGACATTAACATTCATAGAAGAGGTCTCGGCAGGGAGGGAAGCCATCGGCTTATTGTATTGAACTTCTTTCGGGAGGGCAGCCATTATAAACTAATTAAATATTTTTATTTATTTAATTTTTATTTAATCTAACAAAATATCATCGTCAAAATCCTCCTCAACGGGGTCGGGTTCTCTAAATATTTCCTTAACCTCCTCATCTACGGGTAATTCCTCCAGTTCTTTCTTCAGGGGTTCGGGCTTAACACTCGCCTCCGCAAATCGTGTCAATTTTTGAAAATTAATAATGCCGTCCTGTGTGCTAAACAATTGCTTTCGGTGGCTATTTAAAATAATAGTAAAATTCCAATCGGTGTTATTAAAATCAATTGTGTTGTCATCTTGGTCGTAAAGCTGTATGTCTATTTCGTCAATGCGTTTCGCCTTAACAAAGCTTTCACGCCCTAAACTATTATAAACCGTCAGTCCAAAAGGACCTGCTGTAACGCTAATAGTGTCAATTAATGTTGAGGTATTTAAACTGACGCTGTCGTAATTGTCACCCGCTAATGCGTTGGAAGCCACCTTAATTTTGGTAATGCCTAAAAAGTTGGCTAAAGCTGGGAAGCTACTGGCTACGGGTTGGGCTGTAATGTCAGGGAAAACAATATCAGCATCTAACCCACCCCATATAGCAAAACTGTTTGAGGCAGCAGCATTAAATGTAACTTGCTGTTGGGCTGTTCCTGCCTCTTGGAAGGAGTATTTTCCAGTTATGGCTGAAAACGTTATATTTAATGTCACGTTGGCATTCGCAGCTTCGTAAAGCGTCTTAAATGTTGCTAAATAAGTCGCACTGTCGTAATTCCCTACGGGCATAGTTATATTGAACGCTGCCGAACCCGCTCGGGTTATATTGGTAATGTTATTGGAGGCATTTATATTATAAAAACTGGAGGGTATTTCGGCACTCTGTATGGCTATTGTGTGATATAAAACCCGACTGTCTTTTCGGGCAATAGCATTAAAATCAAATGACACGCTTGACTTGGAAGTCCCATTTAAATATTCTGTTGCGAACTTGCTATTTAAACTAATAAGTCTGCTTTCAATAATGACGTGTTCGTCAATCGGGGCTACTTGCGTCTCCATTTATATATAAGACTATTATTCTTTTATAACCTCATTTTGAGGAACTTGTTTCCATCGCTCTAAATATTCTATGTTCTTATCTGTCACGGCATCACGCTCGGTCTTCAATTTATGTATGACCTTATTGACTTGCTGTTTTTCCTCATCGCTCAAAAACTTATCATTGTAATATAAATATAAAACAAATGCTGTTGGACTACTGACAGTCATATTTGGAATTTCGGTAATAATTGTTTCTAACGACACGAACTCGGGTGGTCTAATTGGCTCATCTGCTAAACTATTTATAAGGTCTTGACTATTCATAAATATATATATTATAGTGAATTATATATTTATATTAAATTATTCTTAATATTCTTGTGTTGGGCCGTCATCTTCGGCAAATGGGTCGGCATATGGGCTACGTGGGACAGTTGATGTATCGCTGACATTTCTTGACAGCGTTGATGGTGGGTTTCTACCCATTGAAAATTCACGAGGGATTGGGTTGGAACGCATAAATTGACGAGCATCAGCAGTGGCTTTTCGGGCTTGTTCCAGCATCGGCGGTTCGCTTGGCATTTCCGCACGACCCACCACCGCTCCTGACACAATTGGAGCAGGACGAGGGGCTGTCTCATTTCGCATATTGGAGGGCGAAGCCACTAACGGAGCGGGAACAATATTGGGTAATATAGTGGGCGGTGGGTTGAATGTTTGGGGCAATCCTATTGGCTGGGCGAATTGGGCTAAAACCCGAGCCGTGTCGCTTTGGTAAGATAAGACACGAGGTTTTGCTGCTGGTCGGCGACCCCTACGACGAGGCATTGTCCCGACATTGACAATAACCTTTTGGGACTGGCTCTGTTTCTGCTTTTGACTCATTTTGGACACTTGACGATGGGCATCGCTAAAGGATTTTCCTGCTTTCATCAGTCTAACCATTTTATCCATATGGGTTTTTGTTTGGGTTTTTGAGTGAGCCTTGAGCTTCTTTTTTTGGGCTTCGGTCAATGACGGCATTATATATAAGTATTTATATTTTTATTGGTTGAGTGGGAAAATAATCCTCTAATTCCTTTTCAAATTCTATTTCTAACGATGAGGGAACGTCTCGCAGGGCTTGGCGATAATCAGCCCACGCTACAACATCTACGTCTTTTATATCGGCGAGTTGCGTCCAGTCGCTTTCCTTCAATAGGTCATTCCTTTTGGTTCTAATTATGTCAATTACTCTTGCGTTAAAAATGGGTGTTATTAATAACATAAATTCTTCCTTGCTCGGTTTTACTATTTCTTTTCTGTCCCTATCCTTCATTGACATCTGCTCCCATAACCCATCTACGGTGTCGCTGTAATCCATTATGACCCACCCACCCAGCGACACCGCCACGTCTAAATAAGATATTTTGAGGGCTTGGAGTATTAAATTCGGTTGCTCCATTATATGTTATGATTATAGATAAATATATTTATATTAAATTTCAACTTCGGTTACTGTCATTGTGCTACACCCACTTTGACGAGTAATATCATTACTACTTGAGTGGGTTGCGTTGAGAAGCCAACGACCTTCAGTGGTTAGTCCGTTGGTTAAAATCGGTTGGTATGAGACTTGTTCCGCCCCTAAAGCAGCTTCGCCAGTATTCACCTGCCTTTCATCAATAAACCTAAAATTATAGGCATCTAAAAATTGAGACGACCCTCCGCTATTGGTGATGGTGGCAGCCATAGTCGGCATTCGGTTTTCAAAATTCACCGCCCCATATAATATTGTATGTTCTGTTAAATTTTTTTGTAACGTCGTCCCTGACCCCGTGCGGTCTAAATTATTTCTAACTAAAATTATCTGTTTAAATCGTGCGTCATCGCCCTCTTGCCATTCGCCGACAATAGACACGTCAATAATAATCTTACTGGTGGTGCTTTTCAATGTTATTATTGGTTTCATTATCTCTAATAATCCACCGAATGCGTCGGGGTCGCCGTTGCTGACTGGTGACACGGCGAAGCCTGTTGTCGGTCCTGGATTTGGAACTCCCCGTGTGACCGTTATTTGGGGCTGGGTGCTGCCCGATTGACCCGCTCTTTCCCCAGTTTGAAAATATTTAAATTGGAGGACTTTTCCAGTATAAGCAATGTCTCCGTCTCCTTTTGTTATAAATTCTTGCGATGTTGGGGTTGTTGTTAATGTTGTTGTCGGTCTGTTGATATTAAATGTATTTGTTCCAGTAAAGGCGTTTGCTCCTTTTAAAGTCACGTCGCTCCCTCCCCCCGACACGCCTGACATAGTTCTACCTCCCGAAGTTCTACTCATTATAATATAACAATAATATTATTTTTATCCTGCGACTTCTGTTAATGTTATTGAGCTTCTGCCTCTGCTGCGATTGATGTTGTCCGTAACTGTTTGGGTATGGTTCAGTCTAAAAAAACCGTCGGTGGATAATGAATTAATCAACACAGCCTGATAATTAATAGTATCACCTGCCTCTGCTCCCTCCCGCCCACTAACAGGGTCATTTAAATCATCTACAAAGCGGAATTTATAGCCGTCTAAAAATTGACTGCTGCCTCCATCATTAAATATAGGGGCAGCCATTGTCGGTGTCCTGCTCCCGAATTGGGTCGGGGCCGAACCTGGATTCGCCCCATATAGCATCTTAAAGCGGGTGCTTCCAGAAAAATTTAAATCCTGTCGCACTAACACTACACACTTAAATCGCACATCACCGCCGACTTGCCATTCGCCATTTAAATCTACATCTACTATTACAGAGCTGTTATTACCGAGCAAAGTGAGGCTCGGTTTTAAAGGACCACCGAACCCGCTGTTCCCACTGACTACACCTCCAAATTGGTTGGGGTTGGCAAAGATTGGGACACCCCGAGTGACTCTTTGTGTTCCCTGCGTCCCGCTGCCCATTTGGACGAACGAGACTTGGAGGAAGGCAGGCAAAAATTCTTCGTCTGCCTTTTCTTTTGTTATAAATTCATCGTCTTCTTGAGTTCCACTTGCTGTTGAGGTGGGTCTGTTGATATTAAATGTATTTGTTCCAATAAAATTATTTGTTCCACTTTGGGTTACTGCTCCGCTCCCACTAACACCTGACATAGTTCGGTCGCCCATTTAATATAATATAATTATTATTTTTAATAGAAAACAAATTGAGATGCTTCGGCAACTGGTTCGGTTTTTTTGGTTCGGCGGGGTGGCGAAGGCGATGGGCTGCGTGGCTTGGCTTTGGCTTTTGGCTTGGATTTGGCTGCTGCCTTTCTTTTGGCGACTAACCGCTTCACCATTTTTACCTCCAATTCATCACCACTATCGTCATCGCTCAACATTAAAGCAGCCTCCTCTAATGCCTCCTTCTTTTTTAATGACACTGCCTTTTTAATAGTCCTCTTTTCTAAATTTGCCTTGCGAACGGCTTTCTTTTCGTCAGCAACTGCCTTGCGTTCGGCTCGTCCTGCGTCCCTTTTCTGTCTGCCTTTTGCTAATGCGTCCAGCTGTTTCTGTGTGAGCGGGGGTCGTGGTTTTCTTGGTCGCCCCACTTTCAAAATTGGTGGGTCAGGTTCGGGCTTCGCCTCAATCCCGCTGTCCCCCTCATCTTCGCTGTCGCTCTTGACAGCAACCTCCTCCTCGCTTTCAACCGTATCATCTCCGTCAGTCCATTCGTCGTCAGGGTCAGCGAATTTATGGCTCATTATATATTGACTATGGATAATATTTATATTGCTTAATTTTCCTATTATATGAAAAAAAAATTGAATCAATAAAATAAAATATATATATAGCAATATGGCGGACAACACTAAAAAGCAAAGAACCGACAAAGAGCGTGAGGAGGAGCGGTGTGGAGGCTGCGACACTTATGAGACCGACGAAGGGTGCGAGTGCCGTCGTGTCCCGTGTTCCCGATGCGGTGGTATGGATAATTTATATAATATGAATCACCCTGAATTTCACACGGACTTATGGTGGGAGTTGGAATTTGATGAAAAGATGTGTCAAATATTATGCGATGACTGTGTAAATGGTAATAGCGACAGCGACGAGGAGGAGGACGAGGACGACGACACTTATTAATTTGTGTCAGGTTTTACAATATTTAATTTCCTTTTAATTTTTAATTTTACTTTTTTTACTGGCGGTGGCGGTGGCGGTGGCGGTGGCTTGTCCTCCAGTTTATTTAATTTTTTAATAAATGTCGGTAAGTAGCACTCCTTTTGAATCGCTGAAAATTTATTATTTGCCATATAATGGTTATTAATAAATTGACGTGCCTCCTCATTATTATTGACCTTTTTTATTTTTTTACAGACTAACGGGACTAACCCTCGCTCGGTCTCCTCTAACCATAACTGGTGTCCGTGCGTTGTGCCGTGCGAGTATTTACTGCCCTTGTAGTCTTTGTATGTCCCACCACACGGACACGTCAATATTGTTGCGTTTAATAATTTTAATGCGTTCTTGCGACGTATCTCATCACGGTTGGTTTGGTAGTATGCCTTGTCCCGCTCCGCCTTGGCTTCCTTCAGCTCCGCCTCACTCATATTATTTTGACCGAGTCCTCGTGGCATTGTTATTGTATAGTTTAATTTTATTTATTGAATTCAATTTTTTTATAAAATAAATATATATTATATTACAACAAACCCACCAAAACAAATATAGTGAGTCATTTTCTTGTTCAGTCATTTTTGTATAGCTATTATATAGAATTGGACATTTATTTCTTTTTTTTATTTTTTATTTTTACTATTTACTTTTGACTTAATAAGAAAATGACTCACCAATATAGCTCAATATAGTATATATATATATATTAAAGTAGCTCAATCTAATATATAAATCATCAAATCCATATATTATATTAGGTTATTGATTGCCGAAGGCGAAGTGGAACTAAAACCATTACCATTTGTCTCCAAAAAAAAGTTCCAAAGCATTCGTCGTGTGGTTTTTCAGCGATAGACTAAAAGTGGCTGACTGAACAAGTGCGAAGAATTATGGTAAAAATGTAGCATTTATGTAGCATTAATCGGCAACCAAAAAATATGCGTCATCAATAACCGATTT
>Ga0209336_10001159_pt1 | contig 12922 bp, 23 predicted proteins | sample LinPmetageLP32_FD_184042 | JGI IMG/M metagenome (GOLD analysis project Ga0209336, IMG submission 184042) | Marine viral communities from the Pacific Ocean - LP-32 (SPAdes) (version 2) | ecosystem: Environmental > Aquatic > Marine > Oceanic | place: Pacific Ocean | collected 2009-08-23 | reverse complement strand
CGTCTAGATACAGTCCAGAAATACAAAGTTTAAGTGGTCAACAGACAGGTGCTCAATCTGCCTATGATGAGCAATTATTGAAGATGATTGAAAATACACAACAAGGACCAGACAAAGCAGAGTTATGGTTCAATTTAGCTTCAGCATTAAGTGCTCCAACCAAGACAGGAACTTTTGGTGAAAGTTTAGGACTTGCTGCAAAAGAATTTGGAAAATTTTCTAAAGATACAAGAACATCTGAACGATCTGCACAGGCGTTACAGTTAAAAATGGCGGCTAGTAAATTAGCAAAAATAGATAATAGGTTAAATAAAGTTAAAGATTTATCTTATAAAGACGCTGAAAAACTTAGAGCCGAAAAATTACAACTTTATAAAATTCTTAATGAATCAGGCATTAAAGGACAAGAATTAGCAATTAAATTATCAACCTTATATTTAAAGAAACAAAAATATCTTACAGACATAGCATCTCCAAAAACTGAAATTGGAAAAATGTTAAAAGATATGAATCCAGATATTAAAATTGGATCTACTCTTTGGTATAATAAGTATGAAGAAGAAAGAGCAAGAAAAGCTCAACTTGAAAATAAAATGCCGACATATTTAGGTAAAAAAGTTGGAGATTTAAACGATCAAGTTAAAACAGCACAAGCAAGTTTAATTCAATTGGGTCTTGCTGAAAAACTAATATCACTTTCTTATGACAGTTCACCTAAGGACATAGTAGCATTTAATTTACAAAGAAAGGCTGATCCTTCAAATGAAAGGGTGCGAGCTACAATACAACTGAATCGTATTTTATCAGGTGAAGCATTGCAAAAACTTAAAGCTACTTTTGGCGGTCAAATTTCTGACGGGGAAAGAGAAGCTCTAGAACAATTAAGTGGTGCTAAATCACTAAGTAGAGAGGATAGAGCAAAAGTTATAGAGCTATCAGTAAAAGCCTTAAAAAGATTAATTCATAATAATCAGGCCGATATAAATTGGTTTGGAAGTAGTGAAAGATTTAAAGCTCCATATGAAGGATATACAGATTATCAAAATAATAATCATAAATTAGAACAAATTGAGGAGCAAAGTGGATGAGTGCATTACAAGCTCTTAAAGAAGGTATTTTAATGGGTGCTGGCAGTGAACAGGAGGCAATTCAAGATTTAGCAGTGCGAAAAGCCACAGCCTATTTAACATCTAAAATTGATGACAGTAATTATGAAGACATTTTAAGAGAAAAAGAAAAATATTATAAAAATTATAAAGATGATAACCCTGTTTTAGCTCCAGCTTTAGAAGCTGTAGGTGGCACTCTTCCAACACTAGGGGCATTGTTTTCTCCTATTCCTGGAGGAAGAGTTGTAGCTGCAGCTAATTTTGCCCGTCAAGGGGGGGCATTAAGACAAGCATTAAATGCATTAATGGGTGGTCGTTATAGACGAGCTGCTATCACAGGTGCAGCTTCAGCAGGTCTTACTGGGTACAATTCAGCCGAAGAAAGTAGGCTTGAGGATGGCACTTATACCGATAGAGATAGATTGGGTACAGCAATGTATACCGCGCCATTTGGTGCTGCTTTTGGTCCGTTAGGCACAGCAGCAGTAAGAGGATTAGGAAAAGTAGGTAAAAATGTTATAGATCGATTTAGAAATCCTGAAGGCGATGTAATTACAGATAAAGCAGCTACCATTATTAAAGACACATTAGGTGACGATAATTTAACAATCCAAGATGCACAGAAAATAATTAGTAATACTCGTGATGAGTTCGGAGTGCCTGTTACCCTGTCTGATTCTGGTGATAATATTTTTGATTTAGCTCAAGGTATAGGTCATTCGTCAGGAAAAGCAGCTAATATTATTTTATCAAATAAGCGACAAGCGCAGAAAGATGCAAGAGATAGAGTAAGAAGTATTATAGAAAAAAAACTTGGAACTAGAAATCGAGCCGAAATTGAATTTAATACAAAAGGTGAGAGAGCAATTTTAGCCGATAAATCTTATAAGTTGGCGTTTCAAGATGGTGAAGTAATTACTGATCCAAAGTTAATAAAATATATTAATAGTGAAAATTTTAGAAAATTTGTTCCTGAAGCAAAAAGTCTACAGAATAGAGCAGCTAATAGAGATGATGTATCTGATGAAATACTTGATGATTTACCACCTTTAAGAATAGATATAGATGAAAAGGGTGTAGTCACAGGTTTAAATGTTAGAGCAGTTAATGCTATAAAACTAGCAATAGATAAAAAAATAAATACAGCCAAAACTAACGATCAAGGTGAATTTGGAGAACTAGTAAAAGATAAACAGGCTTTTCTTAAACGTGTCGATGATTTAGATGCTTCAAAATATGGGGATGGTGTAAGTCTGTATCAAAAAGCACGAAGAGAATTTTCAGACGCATCTACACGATTAGAAGCATTAGAAAAAGGTGCAAAAGATTTTAACAATAAAGAAATAAGTCCTTTTGAAATTAAAAACACTATGGAAAATTTATCAGGCGTAGATCGTGATTCTTATGTTTTAGGATCGGCAGATAGTTTAATAAATAAATTCTTGGATGCACCTGATACAAATAAAAACTTTGCTCGTTTTATTGAATCGCCAAATGTACAAAATAAATTAGAAGCATTACTAGGTGATGACCCTGCTGATTTTCAATTTATAAAAAATGCACTTTTAGCTGAATCAGAATTTTTTATTAAAACATCAGCTTTGCTAAAACAGTCTGCAACTCGTAAATTACAAAATAGTAACCAAAAATTAGATGATGCTCTATCGGACGGCATTCAACAAGGAATTGAAACATCTTTAGATACTCTGAATTTTATGCGTATATTACCTAATGCTATAAAAATTATTAAGAACAGCGCAGTTCCAGGAACTGTTAAAGTTCGTATGGCAGAATTGTTAACTGGACCGCCTGAAGAAGTAGCAACCGCAATAAAAGCTATAGATAAAATTGTTAGCTCTAAAACAGGTAGAGAAATTAGAGGTGAAAAGTTATTATCTCAGGGAACTAGAGAAGCAAATAAAGCTCTGATACGAGAAGTGCAAAACACTCAAAAATTTGATCAAATAGAGCCATACAATACAGAGGACTAACTATGCCAAAATTATTAGATAAAATTCATAAGTGGGTAGGTGATCAAACCGTAATTGTACAATTACTAATGTTATTTTTTTCGGCCTTCCTGGTGATTAGTTTGCTAATGGCCGCTTTTAATTAATTAACGGAGCTTAAATAATGCTCACAATTCTTGGATCTTTGATTGGGTTTGGATCGAGCTTTCTACCCTCAGTTTTGGATTTTTATAAACTTAAAGAAGATAATAAACAAGAACTTGCTTTGATGGATAAGCAAGCTGAGTTGACAAGAATCACGGCTGAATTTGAGCGTGACAAGGCAGAGGTGCAAGCTCTATCGGCTGAGACAGTTGCCCTCTATCAACAGGCAAGCACTGAGAAAAACGATGGGTGGGTTGGTGCGTATCGCGCTAGTGTGAGGCCCACAATCAGTTATTTATTTCTGCTATTTTATATAGCAATAAAGTCATTTGCCTTGTTTGGAATGATCCAATACGAGGGCATGATGATAAAAGACGCTTTACCGCTGGTATGGTCAAATGATGTGGATAGCCCGATCTTAGCCAGTATCATTAGTTTCTATTTTGGGAGCAGAATGTTTAGGAAATAAGCTATGGAAAACGGGGGAATTAGTATAACAGAAGCCATCAATGTAGGGCTAGGATTAACCATTTTCGTCGGAGGAATCGTGTACGCCCTTGTGAGGGTTAAAGTTTTACAAGAAGAGGCTTCTAAAAAAATTGAGGTGTTATTTAAATTGGTGAATGATTTGCGTGATCGTATTAACAATGGAAGGGATAAGTAATGGCACCGAAAAGAGGGTTGTATGCAAATATTCATGCTAAACAAAAAAGACAAGCGGCTCAAAAAACTGCTGGAAAAAAAGTAGAGCCAACTCGTAAAGTAGGAAGTCCAGGTGCTCCAACGGCTAAGGCTTTTGTGCAATCAGCCAAAACTGCTAAACCTACAAAAAAGAGTAGAGCATGAATGCTATAAAATTTGAAAAAGAAATGGACCGTGACGGGGATGGTGTTATAAGCAGTGAAGAAGTACAAGTTCACACTGCATATGAAAAAGCAAGCATACAGAGCCGTATAACCATTGCTAGTTTTGTAGTAATAGTCATTCTGACAGGGTTACTGTTATCTGGACTGATACCAGATACTAGAATCACGGCTTTATCTGGCCTTCTATCAACGCTGTTTGTTGCGCTGGCAGGCATCATCGGAGCATTTTTTGGTATGCAAGCATGGATGTCCAGAAAGTAACTAAAACATCACAGGCAGGAATTGACTTAATATGCCATTGGGAAGGGTTTAGAAATGCTCCATATCGCTGCTCTGCAAATGTATGGACAATCGGGTATGGGTCAACCAGATTGGCTGACAACAGCCGTGTTACCCAGAACACGCCACCTGTTACAAAAGATGAAGCAATGGCGTTACTTCAACACCAATTGGTGCAATACGAAAGAGCAGTGTTGCGATTGGTGCCAGTGTCACTAACACAGTCACAGTTCGATGCCCTAGTTAGCTTTACTTATAATCTAGGCAGTGGAAGTCTAGGTTCATCCACACTTAGAAAAAAACTTTTGAAAGGCGATATGGAAGGTGCAAGCAAAGAGTTCCCAAAGTGGAGCTACGCATCAGGCAAGTACATCAGGGGTTTAAATCGTAGAAGAAAAGATGAAAAAAACTTGTTTTTAAGGGTTGACCCTAAGTGAAGTAGGGTATATAAATAAAGAATAACTTATAACGGAGAAATTGACATGGGCATTAATAAAATTTTAACTGAAAGCATTTATTCCGATGAAATTAAGTTTTGGCGCAAAAGAGTAGTCCAAAATCCATCTTTACTTCAAGAAGCATTTGAATGTCAAATGACTGTTCAAGAAATGGAAGAGTATTCTCAAAATATTAAAGATTATGACGATTGGGCTTTAAATAGATAAAAAGTCAGTCGTAAAAAGTATCGTACAGCCATTTAGACATCAACAGGGCTTCGGCCCTGTCTTGGTGTTTCTTTAAATGCAATGGTGCGTCAGGCCATAGCTTAACAGCCATTGCACGGCATTGTTCTTTGTCAGAACTTAATTTAAAATGTTTTTTCCATACCTGTGGCGTTACATACCGTAGTTCAAAACGGCAAGCCGATACAGCAGAACGAGCACAACCAAAACTATCACCCAACGAAAAAATGGTTGATACACCCTGATTTGGTCTTGCATTAACACGCTCAATAACACAAGAAATATATTCAGAAGGTTCTCCGTATTGCCTCAAAAATCGAATAACACCAGCAACGTCTACCTCATTTTTAACTTTGCCTTTACCCTTTAAAATAACGGGCATATCATGCACCACAACGTAATGACCATCATTTAAAACTCCAATGGCTCCAGTAAGGCCAGGGTCTATTCCAATGGTAATCATAATCCCTGATAATCCTCACATCCTATGAGTTGTTGTTGCTTGTTTAAAAGCGTACCATGCAAGTCACAATTCCATCCACCATTATGTACAGGTATTGCATACACACAAGTGCGACAGTGAAACAGAGGTTTTGTTTCTTTAACGCACACATCTTTGTGATCACAAAATTTGCAAGCAAATATACTGGCATCTTCACTAATGCCTGTTGGCCTCATGCGCGCATTAATCAAACTTTCTATTTTTTTGATCAATGATTTTTGATGAGTTTTATCCTCTTTTATTCTTTCAACATAATAATGTTCGTCATCTTTACATAACGACACATATAAACCTCGTGTGAAGTGTCCTAAATACATAGAGATTTGCATTTGGCTATAATGAACGGGTTTAGACTTTTCTACACCGTGTCTCTGTAATGCACTAAATGATTTTTTATTATGGGTTTTAATCTCTAATAAATGATTTTTGTCTTGATGTTTAATAACACCATCTGCCTTACAAATGAAGTGACCACTATCGTGCTCAAATTCATATTGACTACCGTAGTCATTAACAAAGTAAACGTCTTTACCAGATCGAATCAAATCCTGAATGACACGCTCCTCTTGTAAATGGCCTGTTTCAAACAGTCTTAAAATCCGTCCTTCAAATTGTTTTTTAGAAAATCCACGCCAGTTAAACCATATTTTACGAATACATTCTTCACCGATACCAGACGCACCCAATCGACTAAACGACAGGCTTTCTGTTTTCGCATAGGATTTATACATTGCATCTATAAGAATTTGTTCTGGGGATTTAGGAAACGCAACCATAAAAAAATCCTTATGGGGAGGGATAACCCTCCCCTGTTATTGTTAGTCCCAAGGCTTACCCGAACTTGACGGAGTTTCCACAGGTGCCGATTTAGGGGCAGACCGTGGCTTTGCTGTAGGTTTAAACAGAAAACCTGTTATCTCGTTTTTATCGGCATAACCATTTGTTCCTGTCCGTATTCCAACATTTGCCTGAAATGGTTTTTCCATTAACAAATCAGTGTCATCACAGTCAGATTTACCACAAGCCGTTGCCCAAGCAACTAATTGTTGTCTACCGATAGTCTCAGCCTGTTGAGATGCATTCGTGACGTTAAAATTAAACCAGATTAAACGTCCCTCATATTCACCTTTAGATACCTCATACTTGACAGAAATGTAACTGCCAGCGTTATTTTTGGTGTCCTTTAACTCAGCCTCTATGCCACGCAAAGTGTATTCACCCTTTGGTAGTGGGTCATAATTGATCGGCTCATTAGCTTCAACTTCATTTACATCAAATCCAAATTTAGGCATTGTTTTTTCCTTTCTTTATACAACAGGGATTACAGAAGATAATTCTTCATAGGTCATTGGTGATTGCTCTGGGCAACCGTAACGATTTTTAGATGCGAAAGCTGGCGTTTCAACATAGTGCAACAGCCGCTCACCTGACGATACACCTCGTGTCTTTGAAGTGTTAAAGCCAGTGTCAGATTTTCGTATCATCACATCCATTGCACAGAATGCTAAAACATCCACCCACTCCATTAGTAAGGCATTACATCTGTTTGGTAGCTTTGGACTGTATCGATCATAAGGCTCAGTTCTTGGATCTTCAAATTTAGATACTTGAGAGTGAGCAACTAACACAATGTTCATGCCACGTTTTTGACGGAGCACATCCAGACCTTGCAATATCTCCCGAAATTCTTCAGCACATAACACCGCAAATTTACCGTAAGCTAAATCTTTAGCCTCGTGACTATTTTCTACGAGGGTAGAAATTAAAGGTTCAATCAACCAATCTACTGAGTCAATAACACACGTTTTAAATTTGTGGTCCTCTTTGATCAGTGTGCCTATCGAATCAATAATCTGACTGTTTTCGGTAGCCTTTGGGAAGCTCGTGACCTCCAAACTATCTAGACCGTCTTCTGTAGATATAAAAATTGGTTCTGGGAACTGACTAGCCAATGTAGACTTGCCGATCCCATGACCTCCGTACAAACAAATACGGGGTGGCACTTTCTGTTTACCAACACGCAAACCACTTTGCCAGTCAGGTTCTTTTTGCTTTGACATTTTTTTCTCCTTTATGAAATTAGCGGTTGTCATTCCGCATCTGAAAAATCGAACGTCAAAGGCAAGTAGCTAAAGCTCCTTCGATCCCATGACAGTATATTTATTTCATCACAATATTCGCGTGCTACCGCAGTGCAAACACCACACAGAGCAGGGTCACCCAACATTAAAATATAATCGTATTTCGTTATTTTGCTTAAAACCTTATGAGCCATATCTAACAAAAAATTTGTATCATATGGCTTTCTTGGGTTAAAAAAGACCGCCTCTAGATTCCCATATCGTTTAGCATCTGAAAGATCTTTATTATTGTCATTTTGTATAACGTAAACTGTTGGCATTATTTTACTCCAAAATTACTGGCAAATATCTGATTAAGATCTAAAAAGGTTTCGGCACCTAATTGATGAGCTATCTCAATACATTCCCGAACATAATAAGCCTTGTCTAAGTCTTTCGGTTGTTCATCCCAATTATTTATATTCATACACTGTCGCGCACCCTCAGATTTAGGTACTTTGTTTCCATTTTTTTCATAAAGAATTGGTGCCAAGCTCTCAGTAGATTGATACCACCTCACAACTTTGCCCAAATATTTACCACCTTGTTGTGCTCCGCCTGTCACGCTACGGGCTGTTATGAAGCCGTGGAACGGTGCTTGATCAATCGTTGTCTCAAAGTCCACACCTGTTGCTAACCACTTGCCTACGGCTTCTGAACAGATCGGAGCCGTGGGATTTTTGCGTAAACTGATTGGAGCATATATTCCTTTTGCTTTTATCGTTTGATCAGGTTTAACAGCGATATAATTATTAACGTCTTTTATAGCCAGACACTTGTATGGTGTGTATTCAAAACTAAAACGAGACAGTTCTTCAAATTCAACCACGCAATCTCTTACTTTTTTTTCTTCCGTATTTGGCAGCTTGATGACAATGCCGTCTGTATTGGCTGACAGGATTTTTATTTCAGATCCCACATCTTCAAGCCATTCTATCAACATAAGTAACGTAAACTGACCCGTTAGAGTTGTGGCTAACATAAGATCTGGGGCATAGAGTATTGAGTGTTTGCTTGCCAGTTTTCCAAACGTACCGTTCAAACTAATTTTGAGGGTGTCAGCTACCGTCTTATCCCCTGACATTTTAGCCTTTATGCGTTGATCATAAATACGTTGATATTCGTCAATAAACTTTTGACCTATGTGGGAAGGACACAGGCCACCGTTTAACATTATTGTGGGGTAAAAGCTCGCTGCATCTATCTCCATGATCTGGTGGTCTTTACCTGCAACGTGAGTGACCTTTTTATCGTGGGTACTGTGTAGACCACCGATACCAATTTTATATGACCCAGTTCGACTGTTGACCTCAATATCCAACTCAGAAGGCATCTTAATGTGACCCGATTGTTGATCTACCTGAAATTCTAAATTTGATGCTCTGTCTAAAACCTCCTGAGTTCCACTAAAATACATTTGTAAATAATAAGGCGGTTCGTACCGTACTGTTTTGGGAATCGGTATTTCTTGTGATTTTAATTTTAAATTTTTAATAAACACCTGTTCCGCTATTTGGCTATCCGATTTGCTACGGAGATCTAGCCAATATTGCACCGACAATTCAATACGCAGATCAATCTCTTTTTTAAGCCGTTTAAATAGCTCTACAGTGGTCTTAACATCATTTTGACAGTACAACGCCAACTCGTGTTCATCGTGCTCTGTAAGCACGCTATCAGGCTCAAATGGCAAGTCCTGAAGGAGATTCATAAACATTCTCGCACCGTATGCTTTAAGACCCACAAAACTTGGTGCTACCTCAATCAAATCTATATGGTTTTTGATTTTGTCTTTTAGCTTATATTTTTTTCTGATTGCAAACGGACTGTTTTCGTTTTGGATGATGTCATCACTAATAGCCTTAATCTGTTCGCTACTCATACCCTGACACCAAGCCGAAACAATGAGGTTGTCGTAATTTTGGGAGTTAAACCCAACAAATGTATTAGGCTCTCTCAGAAACGCCTCTAAAAGACTGTCAGACCCATTGTCAGATTTAAATAGTTCAAACCATTCCTCTGTCTCAACACACTGTGCTAAAAATAATGTGCAGTTTTTGTAGACCTCTGTATCGAACACCCAATGCTTTTCAGTCACAGTGTTGCTCCAGATTTTTATAATCAGGCCAAGCTCCCCACTTGACCATCTCGCAGTATTCTTTGAACTCCTGTTTCTCCATATCAAAATCGACAGAGGATACATAGGCATAAAGTGCAAGGGTGCCTAAACAGAAAAGTAATAGAAGAAAATTTGAAAGCATCATTAATCGCTATTTCGTTATAAGTTATGACTTTGCAACCATAACGAATCGCCTCAGAAATGACAACCCCATTTAACCGTATTCGGTTAACCCTTAACCGTATTCGGTTTAAGCTCAAAAAAAGTTAATAAAAACAATAAGTTATTTAACCTAATGTGGTTAGTTTAATAAAATAAAATTTTATTATTGACAACTAATACGGTTAGGGTATATAAAAAATAATAACTTAATAACGGAGAAAAACAATGGCTAATTATTACTGGATTATCGACAAAGATGTGATTGATGATGTAGCAGGAGGTATTCAAGGTCCATACAAGGCAACCCCACAAGTCACCAACGAAGCTAAATTTAGATTGTTAGATGATGATGAAAACATCTACTATTACGGTAGAATTTTTGGAGACTATGAAGGATTTGAACCGTTAGACGATTTTGGAATGCCAAACGCAGGATGTGTTGACATTCAATATAAAGAAGACGGTAACTGGACCAGTCTTTGAGACTCAAAAAAAATTTCAACAAAAGGAGCTTCGGCTCCTTTTAGTGTTGACCCTAATGTGGTTAGGGTGTATAAAGACTAATAACTAATAACAAAGGAGTTTTATTATGGACACAGAAGATTTAATGTTGATGCGCGAGTTAAAACCATATGACCGATGGGTGTTGGAAAATAGGTATGATGGTCCTATTCCCATAGAAGTAATTAAAAATAAAGTTGCTTCATATGGCACTAAAAAAAATCAATAAAAGACTTGACCCTACTATGTAGTAGGGTTATATTCTTTGTATAACTTGATAACGGAGATAACAAATGACTACACGGATCGAATTTCTTGAAGACAAAATGCTTACTTTAGTTGAGACAATGATCGAAAACGGTTTAAGTCACAAGCTACCTATTTTTGCAGATCCTTCTAAACTTGCACGCAGATATCATATGCCTGACGGATTAGATGATTTTAGAAAAGATGTTAAGGCTAAACTTGTATTTCATAATGGAACAGCCGATCCAAAGGTTGATTAGTAAAAAGGAAGGGCTACGGCCCTTCCATAATTTATAACGGAGATAACGACATGAATGATTTTGCAGTTAGTTTTGATACCCATGAAAAAAATGTGGTTTGTGTTAAACCCGTTTCGGCTCGTGGTGAATTGTGGCTATTAAAAAAAATGCGCTATCCATACCTTCATTCGATTAACATCACATCTCATATTTTTCGAGATTTCATGTATGAGTGGGATGGTGAATTTAAATGGGAGACTTTCGTATGAGAGATCTAATGGAATTTGTTGGGGGTGTTTGCTGTTTGGTGGGCATCCCTGTTTTAATTTATTTTTATGCTGTTGCTTTTGGAGTTGTACAATGAGACAAAAAATGGATACTGAAATTCCCATTCCAACAAGAAGTTTCTGTGATTATATTTTTGATAAACCGTTAAATGAATGGAAAATTGGAGAAAGCTATCTTGTAACAATTGAAGAATTTTTACAGCGTCGAAAATGGTTTGGTTTAAGTCCGTATCGATATAGCGATAAATATTCTTTGTTGGCTAATATTAGATCTACCGCTAATAATGCTGTAAAAAAACACTCAGAATGCAAAATTAGAATTTATCAGAACCAAGAAAAAGACGGATTGCGAATTTGGAGAATTGAATAATGACAGTTCAAAATTGCAAGTGGTGTAACAAATCACCCAAGAAAGATACGGAGCTACAGTATCTAAAATCTAACAATGATGGTGAATGGAATGCTGACTCGTGGTCCGATTGGGATGATTTAAACGGTAACTTAACAGACCGTAGAAGAAAGCTTCCTAAAAATGAAGATTGGGATAAGCACGCTCAGACACCTAACACTTTTCCAGAATGGCCTCTGACAAATTGTACTGTTTTAAGTTATAAACGACACAGTTTTAATATGAAAACTCGCATTGTCTGGAATGGTGGATATCTTCCTCACAAGTATGGCGATGGACTATTTTGTAAAACATCGTGCGCTGTTCGCTATGCTGTCTGGGCAGAAGCTTTTATGCGTCACGCCATGCAAATAAAAGATAAATAAAAACACTTGACCCTAATTATATTAGGATGTATAACATAAGGATAACTTGATAACGGAGATAACGACATGGAAACAATTTTTACAGAAGTTTCAACAGTTAACGAAATCGCTTCTTTAGAGGCAGACATTGCTAAAAAAACTGCCCGATTAAAAGTTTTAAAATCCCATCTTAAAGTAAATTATGGAAATGCTTGTGATGTTTTAGGCACTGAGCACGTTGTGCAAATCCGCACTGCTACTCGTAATGTGGTTGATACTTCTGCACTCAAAGCTAAAGTTTCACGACAGTTTTTATTGGCTCACACTTCTCAAAAAGAAGTAACTTCACTTTCTACAAAAGCCTTAACTAACATTAATATTTTAAAGGAGGTAGCCTAATGGCTGATCTTAATAAATATGATAAAAACACCCAGTTGCGGTGGAACGAAACTCAGCGTCAGAAAAATCTGGCGTTGGGATTTGTTAAAGTGACAGTGTTAGTGCCAGAAGCTGACCGTGAGCGTTTATTAAAAGTAGCCCAACACCTTAGAGATGAGGCATCCAATGAGGGCTAGACCTTATCAACTTGAAGCGATCAAGAGTTGCTTGGCTGATTTAGAGAAGGGCTTTAACCCAGTTTTAAATCTAGCTACGGGAACTGGCAAAAGTTTAATTATAGCTGATTTGGCCTACACACTTAGCCGACAGAATAAACGGGTTTGGATTTTAACGCACACCACAAAGTTGGTTCAACAAAATGTGGCTCAGTTTAAAAGACTATCTGCTTTACCTGTCGGCATTTGTTGTAGTTCTATTTATAAACCAACTGAACAAGATATAAATGAAAAAATTATTTATGGTACGATACAGACCATATCTAATCTTAGCATTTTAGCACCTGACGTTATTATCATCGATGAAGCTCACAGGGTGCCGTGTGAA
>Ga0209336_10001155_pt1 | contig 12942 bp, 14 predicted proteins | sample LinPmetageLP32_FD_184042 | JGI IMG/M metagenome (GOLD analysis project Ga0209336, IMG submission 184042) | Marine viral communities from the Pacific Ocean - LP-32 (SPAdes) (version 2) | ecosystem: Environmental > Aquatic > Marine > Oceanic | place: Pacific Ocean | collected 2009-08-23 | reverse complement strand
AATAAATATAATAAAAGTTTTATTTATCAAATTACTTGTAATGACCCTAATATAACTGAAACCTATGTGGGTTCTACAACAGATTTTCATAAACGAAAAATAAAACATAAAACAAATTGTTTAAATAATAGTGAAAAAAACACACATTACAATCTTAAAGTGTATAATTTTATTAGAGAAAATGGAGGGTGGGATAATTTTAATATAAAAATAATTGAAGAATTTAGTTGTGAAAATAAAAATGAATTACTAACAAGAGAACGATATTTTATTGAATTATTAAAAAGTAATTTAAACACAAAAATTCCTACAAGAACACAAGAAGAATTTAGATTGGAAAATAAGGAATATCTAAATGAAAAACAAAAACAATATGATTTGAATAACAGAGATAAAATAACTGAATATAAAAAACAATATAGGATAGATAATAATGAAAAAATAAAAAATTATCATACACAATATTATATAAAAAATAAGAATAAAATATTAGAAAAAATTATTTGTGATATATGTAATAGTGAAGTTCGTAAAACACATTTAGCACGACATAAAAAAAGTTTAAAATGTATGAAATTTCAAAAGTTAATTGAAAATGAAAATTAATAAATAATGTTATTTAAATAATTTAAAAAAAAAATATTATATATATATATAAATGTCTTCAACACATTCTCAATATGTTCCTATGCCTCAAAATGAAGATTATGTGGATAATAATGTTCCTATGCCCCCTCAACAAGAACAACAAGTTCAACAAGTTCAAGAAGAACCACAAGAAGAGGACGAAGATAAACATTTCGTTATACAGAAGAACCCTGTGAAACAGGGGTTAAAACCTAAACGCCCACGAACAGAGGCACAGAAATTAGCGTGGGCGAGAGCATTAGAAATAAGAAAAAATAATTTAAATAATAAAAAAGAAAAAAAAACAAAAGTAGAGCCTATTAAGAAAGTTAAAAAACCTCCTAAACAAGTTGAAGAAGTAATTTATGAAGAAGAAAGTAGTGAAGAGGAACAACAAGTTATTAGAAAAATTATTAAGAAAAAACCTAAAAAACCTAAACCACAAATTATTTATGAAGAAGAAAGTGAAAGTAGCGAAGAACCGCAAGTAGTAGTTAGACGAAAACCTAAAAGTAAGAAAAAACCTAAAAAACAAGTTGTTTATGAAGAAGAAGATAGTGAAAGTAGTGAAGAACCACAACCTAAATTAAGTAAAAGTAAAAGTATTGAAAAACCTAAAAAAAATAAGGAACAACCCCCAGTAGTACAAATGACTTCATTAGAATTAATGAAATCTATGGGATTTTAAATTACTACTGTATGTAATTGTTTTTTTTTTTCTTCTTGAATTTTCATACACTTTTTACTTTTGTGGTGTGTGGCTATATTTCTTAAACTAACTAAACTATTACAGTATTTACAATTTACTTTTTGTTTTCTATAATTATATAATTTTCTATGACCTTCTAATTTACATTTTTGTCTATCTTCTTCATTAAAATAACTACATTTAATAGTATTTAATAATTTATCCTTCGGTATTTTATCTGCGAAAAATTGTTCTATGTATGTAGGTAATTTATCTATATTTCTATCTTCAAATTCAAAAATTATTTCTAATTTAAAGTGATTTATATTATCATTATTAGGATATACTTGTTTATAGTGTTGATATACTTTTCGTTCAGGATATTTTTTACTATCGTAAAAGTGTTTTCCTCGTCTTGTATTTAATTCATTTTTAGGAGTTTTACCTATATATATTCTATCACCTAATACTATTTTATAGATTACATATATCATTTATAAATACAATTGTAATTAAAACTTTAAGTATATCAAATTGCCTTATTACTAATGTAATTAAAAAAAAAATTAAAATATTTAAAAAAATAAAAGTATAATATATTATGAAATTTGCTAACGATTTGAAAAATCGTAATGAGAGTTCTACTCTCTGTGGTAAAAATATTATTAATGTATTACACCCACTAATAGTACAATATCAACAAGAAAAATTAAATAATAAAATAACAAAAAAAATAATTATGAATGACCCTAATTGTTCTAATATAAATACTGATTATATGTATTTTATGACTGGATTTCTATGTGATATGTTAAATAATAAAGGTGGATTTCAGTTTTTATATAAATTATTAGATAAAAGTAAAATTCCTAAAAATGAAATTTCACATTTTTTATATACTTTTTTAAAGCTCAAACAAAAAATAAAAAAAAAACTATGGTCTTATACCGAGTTAGAACTACTACAAGTTCCTATTAATTTAATTGATAAAACAACAAATTCTTATACAATTATTTAAATAAATATTAAAATTTTAAAATTTAAATTTAATTTTTTAAAATTGATTTTTGTTAGACATTATTTAATGACGATTACTAAATATTCACGAGAAACTATTTCTGTTCCATTTAAGGTTGAAGGTGAATATGAAGAATGTGAAACTATTGCTGAAAAAATAGATTGGTTAGAAAAATATTTATGTGAATTAGATAATATTAGAGAACAAGCAGGAGAATTAAATTGGGTTTGTGCGATAAAAAATGACTTATCAAACGCATTTCGTAATGAGAAATTATGTAAAACAAGATTAAGAATGTTAAAAAAACAATTGAAGAAAAAAAAATAATTGAATAAAAAAAAATAATATCAAATAATATTTAAAATATACTTTTTTTTTGCTACATAAAGTCATTTTTAAAAAATTATTTGATTAGTAATTACATTTGTTATTTAAAATAATAAGATATTTAAAATTAAAATATTATATTTAATTAATGAAGGTAATAGAATTTTTAGAAAATTTTTTTGATTTAGATACTTTTTGTCTATTTAAATCTATTAAACGAGGTGAAAATGGTAAGAAATTTCCAGTAGGATTGCCGACTGGAAGATTAGAATGGACGAGTGAAGATTTAATAGACTGGAATACAGAAAAATTAGAAGATAAAAATTATACTGCCGTTGAAATATACTTATGGAAAACTTCGTATTGGGTTGTTGATACTGATAGTGAAGAAGCATTTAATTTTATAACTAAAAAATTTCCTACTATTGTAAATACAAGACAAACATTTACAAGAAAAGATAATTTCCATAGGCATTTTCTTATTGAAGATATAGGAGAAACCCCTAAAAATAAAAATACTAAAAAATTAAAAGTAAATAATATGGATTTAGATTTATTAGGTAATTCTGTTTGGGAGGAAGTAGATAGAGAAATACATAATGAAAGTATTTTATCAATTGATATAAATTCATTAGTTAATTTTAAAAAACCTAAACCTATTACAGAAACTTTACAAGTATTAAATCCTAATCAAATAGTTCCTAATAATAAAAATCAAGAAGAAACTATTAAAACTATTGAATATATTTTATCCATTCTTGACCCTAACAAATATAATGGATTTAGTACTTGGAGAGGTATTGGATATATAATTCATAATGAAATACAAGATAAAACAGTAGGAATTAAACTGTATAAAAATTTCTGTATGAGAATGTCTATTTATGACGAAACGGAGTTATATAAATTTTGGAATAGTATAGATTTAACAAGTAAATATTGTTTAAATCCTTTAACTTTATCCACATTATATCATTATTTTAAAAAAGACTATCCTAAATTATATTTAGAAAAAAAAAATGAATTAATTTTAAAAACTAAAAATTTTGAAAAAGATACTTTTAATAAATTAAAAAGTAATGCCGATAAATTAGCTTATTTTAATCAATTTCATTTTTATAATAATAATGACGGTTTATATTATACAATTAAAGATAGAACTATTAAGGGACATACAGAAGCTAAATTTAAAAATAGTATAGCACCCATTAGAATACCTAAAAAATATAAAATAGGAGAAAATAATGAAAATGATAATGAAAATGAAAATAATGAAAATAATGATATACCACAAGAAGTAATTATTAAATATGAAGGTATTTTTAATCTATGGAATACTCATAATGAGCGTAGTGAATATGATAATTTGTTTTTATATCCTCCTCCCTTATCAGTTCCCAGTAATACCATTAATAAATTTCGTGGGTTTGCTATTGAAGAACATAACATATCTACTAATGAATTAAATGATAATGAAAATATTAGACAATTTAATTGTGTATTAGGATTTTTATTTTATTTAAGTGGAGAATGTAAAATATCCTATGAATATTTATTAAAATTTTACGCTCATTTATTTCAAAAACCCGGAGATATACCACGAATAGCATTAGTATTTAAATCTACTACTGGGTGTGGTAAAGATATGTGGATTTCATTTATTCGTTTTATTATAGGTGCGGAATTTATTTATAAAACAAGTAAATTGAAGGATATTGTAGGAGATTTTAATTCTGCTATTGATAGTAAATTAATTTGTGTTGCTAATGAAGTTGAAGCAAAAACTTTTAATGAATTTAAGGAAAATATTAAGGAACATATTACAGAAGAAAATATTTCATTAGTACGAAAAGGTATAGACGCTATTACAATTCCTAATTATTCAAGATTAATTTTCCATACAAATAATAATTTTCCTATTGAATTAAATGATAGAAGATTTGCTATATTCGGTTGTAGTCCAGTTGTAAAAAAATTAAATTTAACTGAAAATTATTTTACTAATATAGCAAAATATCTTAAAAATCCAGTAGTTCAAAAACTTTTTTATAATTATTGTTTAGATATTGATATAGAAAATTATAATTTTGAATTAAATAGACCTATGACTGATATTTTTAAGCAAAGTATTAATAAACCTATTTATTTACAATTTTTAACAGATAAATTTGAAAAATTATTAAAAACTGAACCGAGTGATTGGAATGGTATTAAAAAATTTAAAAAATTAGATTTATTAAATGAATATAATAATTGGGTTCAAAATCCTAATAATTGTGGATTACAAGTAGCACCTACAAGAACAGCACAAAAATTTAAAATAGAAATTACAAGTACTTTATTAGAAAAATTAGATTTATATTTTGATAAAGAACAGAAGGATATAAATATACAGTATGTAGTTATTAGAAAAAGTAATGGTAATGAATTTTATGAATTTAATGTTAGTGAATTATATAATATATTTATTGAAAAAAATATAGCAGAAGAAGTAGATAGAAATACTAATGAAACACTACAAATGGACGATAGTGATAATGAAATTGTAGATAATAATGAATTTGAAGATTAGTTTTATAAAAATTAAATTTTTAACCCTTCAAAATTTTTAGGGTAATTTATCCCCTAACACTACATAATGAGGTAAGAAAATTTCTGTTTTTTTTTCACTTGGTTATGTAATAGGAAAGAAGGAAAAATGAATTTTGTGAAAAAGTGTTAAAATGATAAAAATATGAAATTATACCTCTTCCAGTTCCATATATATTTTTTTATTTTAAAACTACTTTTTTATTTATGTTTTTTTTAACCTAATTTATATCCCCAGTATCCCTACCTATTTTTATTACTATATCTACTTATATATTATATATATATATACTATTAAAATTTTTTAAATAAAATATATATATATATATAAGAGAATATACTAATATGAAAAGTGATATTAGTAGGGATATAGGGGAGGGGTAAAAATACATAGGGATAAACAGTATAAAATAATAGGTTTATGTAGTAAAATACACCAGCATTTCTTTCTTTCTTTCTATTACATTATCAAGCAAAAAATTTGAAAAAAAAAATATAAAATTAATGAAATACTTTATTACTTTTTTCTATTATTATATTTTCATTTTCATTAGGTTCTTCCTTAATAGTATCTAATGACTGTTCCTTATTAATTTTAGTTTCAACTTTTTTTTTAGGTATTTCTATTACTAATTTTTTTTTTTCATAAAAATAATCAAATTTGTTAAAAATATCCATATAATATATAGTTAGATATTATTATGAATGAAAAATATTTAATGAATTTAAATAAAAATATTTCTAAAAGTAAATCTAAACGGAATTATGTATTTAATAATTTAGATTTGAAAAATGAAGAACAAAAAAAATTATATTTCAAATTGTACTACAAAAAAAATAAGGAGAATTATTATAAACCTACAAAACGAGGTAGATATAAACAAAAATTAGATAAATTCAAAGTAGATAAGGGTGTATTTATATTATACTTTTAATAATCTATTCCTATATCCATAACTCTTAATATTTGGAAACCTTCTAATTTATTTCTAAAACAATAAACTCCTTCATTATTTTTATAAATTTTTTTAATTTGTCTATTCCAGTTTAAATGTAAATTTTTATTATTACTTTTACTATTCTTCCTATGTATAATATTTTTTGTATTTTCTTGGAAAATTTCTGTAAATAATTGATAATGGACTTTATCTTCATTAATTTCATAATTAGTCATTTGTGGTGTTGTATATGCGAATTTATAATTTTTTTCTCCATATAAATTTTTTCTAAAAGTTATAGCATTAGTATAAATATTTTCAAGTATAATACTTTTATCTGTAATTTTATTTATTCTACATAAACAAGTTTTACCATTATCTATTTTTGTTCGTTTCTCATAAATAACAATATCTCCTACATTTATTTTTTGGTTATAATTTTCTACAATACTTTCAAAATATCTAAATAATAAACTTTTTTTAGAATACATATAAATAGTCCATAAAATATCCTTAATTGTATGTAAAATACTCCATATTTTTTTTCTATTAGCATTAATAATATCTATTAATAATCTATATTTCATTTCAAAAATAGCACTATTAGATATAAATATTATATCATATTGTTTATCACAATAAAGTTCTAAAATTTTAACTAAATTTTTAGATTTTAAAATATTTTCGTCATTTTCTAATAATTTTATTAGTTTAAATAAATTATTACAATATTCTTGTTCTTGACTAACTTGTTCTTGTGGAATTAGTTGAGCGTCCATTATTAAATATATATATAAAATCAATTTTAAATAATTTATATAAATATAATAACATTTGTAATACTTTTAATTATTTGTATTTTCTAATTCTCTATCAACTTCTAATTGAGAACCACAACATTTACAAGCAATATGCTTACAACGAGATTTTCTAATAGTTTTAAATAATCGTTCTCCTAATAATCCTATAATACCGAATAAACTTGTTAATGTAATAATATCCATTATAATAATTATAATAAAAAAAACTTTTAATAAAAAATATTTTAATAGAATTTAAAAATTCACTAATTTTTTTTTTCTGTAATATAAATATAATGAACCCTTCCGGAGTACAATATAGCGTAGTTCTCAATAGAGCAACCCCAGCAGTTAAACAAACAAGAAAATTTAGTGCTAATAACGGTGCTACTTTCACAGATAGTACAAACAACATAATAAGAATTCCACTCGCAGTTGGAAGCTTTCAATTCGTAGATACACGAGCAAGTTATTTATCATTCACTATTAAGAATAATTCAAGTGATAAAGACGCTAAATTTGATACAAATGGTAATTGTGTTATTCAACGATTAAGAATTGAAAGTCCCGACGGTTCTACCCTTGAAGATATAACTGATTGGAATGTATTAAACGCATTTTTACACGATTACACACAAGGATTAGATAATGCGGCGAGTATTGGTAATATGATTGAAGGTCAAGGAACAGCTGTTCCTAATACCACAAAATCATATGCTAATAATTCTTGTACCGCTATTGGTGAAGGTGCTTCTATTAACTGTTGCTTACCACTTGCTCCGTGCGGAGTATTAAACGCTAATAGATATTTACCTCTTGGATTTTTAAGAAGTAATCTTGTAATTGAAATTCATTTAGCACCAGCGGCGACTTGTCTTAACTGGGAAACCGCCAGTCCTACTGCTCCGGGATATACACTTTCTAATGTTAATTATGTTGCTGATATAATCTCATTCAGTAGTCAGTTTAATCAAAATTACGAACAAATGATTTCTAATATTGGTGGAGTTCAAATTTCTACACAGACTTATTCTAACTACATTACAAATATCGCAAACGCTCAATCTGCCCTCGCAGAATTAATCCCAGCAAGACAGAAAAGTATTAAATCTATTTTCTTCATTATGCGTCATACTGCCGATATTTCAACAAAAAATATTGATAGTTTATCCGCAAGACAAAGAAACGCTCTAACAGCATTTCAAATCAAAGTTGGAGGAGCGCTATTCCCCGCACAAGAAGTTCAAGGTTCTTCTACTAATTCAAGTGAAATGGGTGCTGAATTATATAAGGCATTTGCTCGTTTAGCAGATACTTCACTTGGAGGAAAAATTACAAGAGCAAATTATCTATCTGCGGAAGGTGGGTTCGCATTTGGTCTTGATTTAGAAGCTTTTGCTAATGATAGTTCTGTTATAGAGAGTGGGCTTAACGTAGGCTCACAAGGACTTCCTGTCGAATTAATTGGTAATCTTACTGCTGACGCCGCGTCGCAATTAAATTCATATGTATTAAGTGATATGATTTTAACGTTTACGAGCGACGGTGGAGTATTATCCTCAATGTAAGTTAAAATTCACTAATAAAATCATATCTCTCAAAAAATAAAAATATTATAAATATTATCATATCACTATAAATTATTTAAAATTGATTTAATATATTTATTTAACAACTATGAGTGTATATAAAATTATGAATGAAAATAATACTGTTTATGTAGGTTCAACTAAATTAAAATTGTGGAAACGACAACATACTCATAATGAATGTCTAAATAATCCTAAACAAAAAGCGTATGATATGCCCTTATATAAATATTTAAGAGAATTAGGAATTAGTATTATTAATTTAATTCTAATAGAAAATACAACAAACGAAAATTTGAAAACATTAGAACAAGAATATATAGATAAATTAAATCCTATTATGAATTGTATAAGAAGTATTCCTAATACAGTAGAAATAAAAAAACAACAACATAGAATAGCACAAAATAAATATTATGAAAAAAATAAAAATAATGAAAAAGTAATAAAAACAAGAGAAAATCAAAAACGAAAAGTAGAATGTGAATTTTGTGGAAAATCTATTCAATATAAAAGTTTGAATAGACATAAACTTTCATATTGTAAAAAAAAAAATATTTAATTAATTTATAATGTTAAAGTGTTTTACTAAATATGATAAAAATGAAAATTCTTATGTTTATTGTTTAAATGAAGAACAATCAAAAAAATATAAAAGAAATAAATTTAAAAGTAATAATGAAAAAAAAAAATCTAATAAAAATATTATGCCTCCTAAAAAACGAACAATAATAAAAGCGACTGCTGACGAACGAAAATTGATAGAAATGTACCGTGAAGAGAAACTCAAACAAGTTCGTAAAGGGACTGGTGCTGGAAGACCTAAAAAAGCGACTGTAAGTGGAAAAAAAACTCGTGCCGAAATAGCAGAAATGAGAGATAAGGAATTAAAACGAGTTAAAAAAGCACTTGGCGTCGGTGCTGGAAGACCTACAAAAGCAATAACTCAAATGAGAAATTTAAAAGATATGGGTTATAATCTTCGTGCTATTAGAAAATTATATGAATAATTTTGAATTAATTTTTTAAATTGTAAGGGGTATGTATTAGAATTAAGAAAAAAATAATTTTACAAAGCAAATGCCCTTGTTTATTCAAAGTAAAAATACTAATATTTTTTTTTTGTATTCAAAACAGATTTATATAGATTTTAAAACTTTATTTAAAAATAAAATATATTAATTATATTATGAATAGAACTGACGAAAGTGAAGTTCCTACAAGTCATTTATTATTAAGACAACCTTATCAAAAATATTATAAATTATCATTAAATAGTGCTAATGCTAATAGAACTGTTGTATCAGCAGACCATTTAGTCTATAACATAGAATATTTGGGTAGATTAATAGGAGTTCAAAATAATATGTGTAAAATATTTGTAAATTATTTTCAAGTAAAAAAAACAGGACAAGCGAACGCTACTGGTAGTTATGCTGTTAGAATAAGAGGAGTTAGTTTTCCTAATAACATAGAAAATAATAAACAGTCTAATAGATTATTTAGTTGTGTAAATGATACAAGTGATTATTTTGAATTTCAAAATAGTAGTGATATGGGTATGATAAGCACTATGCCTCGTAATGAATTAGAAGTAATAATAACAAAAAACGATAGTGAAACAGTACATAGTTCGGCATTAGTAAGTGAATATGTTTTAGATTTAATAATTATTCCGTTTGAAAGTAAATACTAAATGTGTAAATCTAAAATTAAAAGTATAATAATATATAATGTTATTAGAAATACCTAATGAGTTAGTTAGAAATATAATATTAAAAATAGATTGTATAGACCATTTAGAAAAAGTTTATATATGTAATAAGGAATTTCATAAAGTATTAAAACAATATTGGTTTTTTAATCATTTATTAACAGTTCAAAAAAAAACTTTAAATTTTCAAAATAAACAATTAGATAGATTAGAAAATAAATACTTTCATTTAAGAACAAATATGGAGTGTTGTTTATATGAAGATAGTTATACAGAAGACGAAAGTAGTATAAGTAGTGATAGTGAATAACTTTTAATTTAAAAAAAATATGTTATTATAATATATGAGTTTGTTAAATAGGAGTAATCAAACATTAAATATAAATACTTTTAAAAGTGGAGTAGGTATAAATATAACAAATGTTTCAAATACAAGTGAGAGTACTTGTAATGTAAAAATATCCAGTAATACAAGTCAAAAAACTTCACTCGCAGACGACGACATATTATTATTAGAGGATAGTGGAGGAAATGTAAAATATATAACTGGATTACATTTAGAAAGTCATATAGATACTAATTTTTGGAGTTTTGCTACACCTAATATTTATCCTAAATTAACAAGTGAAAATTTATTAGTAGGTACAACCTCTAATAGTGATACACGCAAATTATTAGTAAATGGAACAAGTCAATTTCAAGGAGTTATTTATTCAAAAGGAGCAGTAGGCGAACCAGGATACATTAATATATATGATACAGATAAATCACACCATACCAGTTTGTATCCTACTGAAAATATTAATGCTAATGTTTATTTACCTAATATTTCTACCACCTTAATAGGAACAAATACAACGGACACATTAACTTTTAAAACATTAACCTCACCTACTATAACTGGAACTGGTGCTATTGCTGGGGTTTTTACTGGTAATTTAACTGGAAATGCGGATACAAGCACAAAAATAGCAAGTATAACAAATAGCAATATAGTTCAATTAACGGATAGTCAAACTTTAACTAATAAAACATTTGGAAATAATACAATATTTTCAATAACTCCTACTTTTAATGCTACATTACGCCTAAACGGAGGCTCAGGAATATCGGCACAATTAGATATGTATGCTGTGAATGGATTAAATTTTATAGCATTAAAATCACCTAATACTTTATCAGGTGATTTTGTTTTAACACTACCAGCAATAGACGATACATTAATTACAAAAAATTCAATTGATATACTTACAAGTAAAACTTTAAAATTACCTAAAATATTTGATACAAGTGATAATCATAATTATATATTTGCTGTTAGTGAATTACTTGGTGATAGGACAATTACATTGCCTTTATTAAATGGAAATGATACTTTTGTTTTTAACGACCACGCACAAACTTTAACTAATAAAACATTTGGAAATAACACAATATTTTCAATAACTCCTACTTTTAATGCTACATTAAGATTGAACGGAGGGAGTGGTATAAGTGGTAAAATAGACTTATATGATATTGACGGTTCAAATTATATAGCAATTAAATCACAAGATACTTTATCAAATGATTTTACATTAACATTACCAGCAATAGACGATACATTAATTACAAAAAATTCAATTGATATTTTAACAAATAAAACAATTAGTAGTAATAGTAGTGCTACATTAACAGCATTAGAAGTAAATACTAATCCTATTCAAGTTAAAGGCACAAGTGGTGGTAGAGGATATATTAATTTTTATGATAATGGATTAACAAAACATATTTCATTAATGACTGAAACAACAATAGGGGGAGCGAGTAATAGTTATAATTTAATTTTACCGAGTATAGCAGATACACTAACTACAAAAACAAGCACAGATATTTTAACAAATAAAACTTTAAGCTCAACAACAAATACAATAACTACATTTACAGGTAATTCAAGTAGCACTATTACAACTCCTTCTTCAACTGGAACATTAGCACTTTTTACTGATATAGCAACAGTAATAGGAAGTTCTACAAGTGTATCAACTACAAGTGATTTATCTAATACAACAAGAGTATTCGGTAATTCTTCGTGTGTAGCAGATATAAATGGAAGTTCATTATCAGTCCCTACAAGTATTAATGCTACTCCAAGTGGATTAAGTGAAGGTAAAATTATTCAATATGATAGTGGATTAGGTGGTGGTAATGGGTCTATGATATTCGGTGATAATGGAACAAGTGCTTCTGTAAATTGGGATACTGGAATTTATGCTAAACAATTTATTAATATGAAATGTGGAAGTGAGGTTTTATTAAAATTAGATAGAACACCTTTGGGAGTTAAAACTATAACAATTGACGGTTCTTTAACAGGGGACGGAGGAACACTACTTTCAAGTAGCGACGCAATAAGCGTAAAACAAGATAGTAAATTAGTTAATACAACAAATACAGAATGTTTTTTAAAATTTGGAAACACATTATTAGAAAATACTTTTCATAGAAGTCAATTTGTAAAATTAACAATAGCAAAAAATACCAGTTATGACGCTGGAACAGAAAACGGATATATTGAATTAGCAGAAAACGGAACTACAAGTAATACTACAAGACTTTATTTTAACAATTTGGGAACAGCATTTATTTTCTATGACGGAACAAATTTAATAA
>Ga0209336_10001151_pt1 | contig 12984 bp, 20 predicted proteins | sample LinPmetageLP32_FD_184042 | JGI IMG/M metagenome (GOLD analysis project Ga0209336, IMG submission 184042) | Marine viral communities from the Pacific Ocean - LP-32 (SPAdes) (version 2) | ecosystem: Environmental > Aquatic > Marine > Oceanic | place: Pacific Ocean | collected 2009-08-23 | reverse complement strand
TACACTAGCTTACGAAATAAAATTTCAGCAGAATTATTTTTGTTGATGGGAAGCCACAAGCAACAAGCGAAAGGGACAAGCGCAAGCAAAAGGGACAAGCGAAACAAGGAGGACTAATGGGCGTACCAAGCAGACTTACAGAAAAACAAATTATATTTATACAAGAATTAGTACACAACGAAGGCGAGATTACTGCAACCGAGGCGGCGATTAAAGCCGGTTACCCTGAGCCTAGTGCTAGATCTAAAGCCTCCATGCTACAAAACCCCAAGTACTACCCACTAGTTGCTGAACGCATCAAACAAGAACGCGAAGACTTACAGAAAAAATATCAGGTTACTTCAGGCAAACATTTTAAAAAATTACAAGAGATAAGAGACATAGCTTTAACAGCGGGTTCTTATTCAGCAGCCGTTAACGCAGAAATTGCACGAGGCAAGGCAGCTGGTTTATACATTGATCAAAAGATTATTAAACACGGTAAGCTAGATCAGCTAACAGACCAAGAGGTAGACGAAAAGATTGCTGACTTAATGCGTGAAATGAAAATCATTGATGTACAAGCAGAAGAAGTGCCTGTGCCTAAAGACAAAAAGAAAATTAATTAGGTTCTTCAATATTTTTTTTCAAGTAATCAAGAAACCACGGGTTATCTCTAAACACTCCCATGAGATAGTTAGTAATTTGATTGACTACAATCTCTTCACTGTCTTCTTCTTTAAGTGCACCACCTGCTTGATTTAAACCACTACCATAAACGCAAGCATGTAATACTTCATGCAGTACAGTGTTAGCTTTTTCTTGACCACCTAATGAGTTTTGTACTTGGATCTTACCTTCTCTAGCCAAGTACCAACCGAAACAATCAGTCAAGGTATCAGTTTTAAAATCTGGTGTTATCCATTCTATTTTAATATCACGATAGCCTACTTTAACGTGTGTTGGCTCACCTTTAGGGGCTTTGATCGCAGTAACGCTAGTCAAAAGTTTTTTCTTGCTGGCAGACATAGCCGACGGCGATTTTTTGGTGCGCGTCATTCCAATCTTGGTTTTGGGTAATTTGTCTTTCATAACTTTCCTCACAATTATTCGTTTTATAATCTACATACTGTAATCTATCCACATGCTCTACCGGCAACGTCCCAATCACATAGATAATTGTTAACACAAATTTCATATAGGGAATATAGGAGATTTATTAGAATTTAATTTTTCTAAAGTAAGTTTTGCAAACGTAAAATGTATACTGTTCAAAGTATACATTTTGGATACATATTGGTATACATATTTTGTTAATAATTCCTTATATTTCAACATTTATTGAACATAATTAACAATGTATCCCTTGTATCCGTGTTTATTTTACAAAATATTTATTATTTAATATTTATTATTTTATACCTTATATAACGTCGTCCCACGCCCGTCGACCCACGCCCGTCGTACGACGCTCAAAGACCGCAGTTTACAAGGGTTTTTACCAAATTTCGACCGTCAATATACACGGTTATAAAGGCTCTGCCATAGTACCAATGTATACCGGAGCGTATAATTCTGTCGCTTCCAACGTCGTTTTGATAGTAATGTTGATCCCGATAAAGACTGCCGTAATAATCAGCACCTCTAACAAGAATTTATGCATCGGTTTTGTTACGTAGTTTTTGATAGAACTCACTACTAACATCGACCTTGTCTTTAGGGCGCATGGGCCCACACTCTAAACATAAATCATAGTCGTAGCAATAATCGAGTGTGACATAATCGCCACACGTCACACATTTGATTCCGGTCTTCTTCATAGTTATCCTTTCTGTTAATACTGAGGGGACAAAGTCCCCTCCTATTTATATACCCCGGAACTACATTGCTTTCAATCACTCTGCGGGGTCTTCAGCCTACCTTGACTGGTTGTACTATCCTTTATAATGCTATTTGCTAGCCTTGTCAATCTTCTTTTTTAATTTCTTTAACCGTTCGTGTTTTTGTTGGCGGGACTGTTGGTAGCTCATGTCCAATAGTTTAAGTTCGGCGTCCCAGTGTTCGGCGAACGTCTTAGGTGGGTCTTTTACCATAGAGCTTAGTCCATGCCCAACTGTTTACCTTACCTGACCAAATATATATATAACCTATTACATAGGCGCGTGCTAAATGTATCACTATTTACCAACCTTCTTCATAGCAATTTTATGGGCTTCGCTAAAAGTTTTACCAGCTAACATAGATTTACGCATGTTCGCCATGTGCTTAGCGGTGTGGTGCACAGAATGTTTTTTCATAGTTGCGTTCTGTCGTGGGGTAAGTTCTTTTTTCATCATAATTCCTGTATTACAATTATTAATCGATATTTTTCTTTAGCTCCGATAATAGTATTAGGAACTAAATCTATTTTTCGTATGTCAAACGACGTATTGGGATTAGAGCCAAAACCCATGGGCACTGCCAACGATACGCGAGCGTTCGCACCTTCGGGACTGTCACAAAATTTCTCCAACCTTGCTACGAGTTCTTTGGTCGTCCACTTAATCATTTAACCCTCCTAAGTTATAATATTTCTCACAGCGTTTCAACCACTGGTATTTATAATCATCTAAACGATCCCCATTAATAGTAAACATTTGCAAATTCATACCACGCGACGCCATCATAATTACTCCGGCTTCGATCTTAGTGCCGTAAAGTGCGTCATGTGCCATGGCATAAGCCGCCAACTGCATGAAATAGTCTTGCACGTAACGTTCTTCTTTTGGCTTGTTGGTTTGTTTAAAATCTATAATCGCTGGTTGGTCACGCCATACCCCGACACAATCTGCGGTACCACCATAGAAAGTAGGATAGTACAAAGTTACTTCGGTGCCCCAATACTCATTCATACCGGGCAAGGCACTGCGTATAATAAGCTGTGCCATACGCTTACCGATAACTCCAATGTTGGTTTGGTCGTCATAGCCAACACCTTGAATATGACATTCAATAAACTTATGCATTGCCGTACCTACTGAGGCTGCTTGGTTTTTTATAGCTTCAGCTTGTTCGGCACCGACGCGTTGTTTCCAACGTTCCAGTCCTGCTAAGTCTTCTTTCTTTTTGGTGTTCGATAGTATCGTGGTTACGGAGGGCAAGAACTTGCCTTCGCCCTCGTAGTGCCTGCGCCCGTTGACCGTCTTTCGACGCACTTCGTGATACGGGTATTTGTCTATGAGCAGTGAGGTTTTATTTTGAATGGCCATTCAATTTCAAACTTTTAGTTTTATCACTAACTAAGTGTTCTATTAACTTAGCTAAAGATAACGTTGCACCAAATTCTTTTGACATAGCTTTTTGTACTAAAGTTAGATCGTGGTACGCTTTTTTTGAAATTGAAACGGACGTGTAGCGGTTGATGTCTGGCATCATTTTTCCTTTCTTCGTTTATACTTTAATATAAACTGTTGTACTTTGGCCCAATTGCTTGTTCTAAAGATACTTGTAGTTCTTTTAATTCAGCTTTTAGGGCTTCGTTTTGATTACGTAAAAAACTATTTTCGTTTGTTAACTTAATCGTATCTTCGCTCATTACCGCTGTGTTAGGTAAAGTTACATTATCCTCAAAAATCATGGAAACCTCCATATTTTATTTATTGTATTATCCTATGATATATAGTATAATACGAGTTAATTGTCAAATAGAAAGAGAGAATTATGAATAATATCGTAGTACACTACAATAAAAGAAAAAAACAATACAAATTTGAGCTAAATACGGCTCCTTTTCACACCAATTTAACCAAAAGTCAAATTGGGTCAGCTTTGTTGCATTATCGAGAACTATACAATAGCAATGCTTTTTTCGATTTAACAAGCGCGCAAAAAGAATCCGTGTTATGCTTACTAAAAAAATGGGGAGCACTATCATTATATGCGCACAGAACTGGATAACAAAAGACCTTGCTACAAAGAAACTATTCGCGACAGTAACGGCACACCGTATCAACTAACCGTATCTTTTCAAGACGGTATTGTTAAAGAAGCGTGGATAGACGGTGGCGGTAAAGCCGGTACGGAACGTCCCGATATGTTGACCGAAGTGGGGCGTTTAATTTCTGTGTCCTTACAAAACGGCACCCCGTTAGAACAATTACGCCAGTGTGCTACCTATCGTTCCGATGGTACGCCGTGCACTGTTATTGGGGTGATGTTAGACGAGATAACGAATATAGAATCGACTAATTAGTTTCGTCGGAGTCGTCCAAATCAGGATCAAATTCAAAGTCAATACCAATACCATTGTCTAATTCTGCTTCAAAACTAATATCGTCGTTTACTTCTTTTTGTAAATCATCTTCTTCCATGCGTCGTGCCAATTCTTTTTCGAGTTCTTCGTTAGGTGAAAACACAAAAGCTACTTTGTTGCCCATAGATCGAGCAATCCCAATAGGAATGTACACAAGTTTACCGTTTTTATATTGTTTAAATTGTTGCTGACAGATCATACAAAAGTATAGGTCATCTTGTATGGGTTTCATTTGTGTTAGATTGTGGCAACTTGAGCACACACTAACGTTAACCACATTATCGCGCTCTTCACTCACTTAGCATCACCCCAGTTGTCGGCTAAGGCATAGTCAACTTTACTAGGGATATGTAGTTCCACACATGTTTCCATTTTTAATGCAATGTCCTTTGCTTGTTCTTCGTTTTCAACAGATATGTTAAGTTCATCATGTACCTGTATATGAGGTATGATACCATCCTGTTCGTATAAGTCTACCATTGCTTGTTTAGTCTGATCTGCCGCAGAACCTTGAATTAATTTGTTTAAAGCCTTGTAAGTGCCGGCTCTTTTGTATTGACCGTGACCTTCGGCTTCTATTGCTTCCTCTTTAGTTTTGTAAAAACCTTTTTTGCCAAACTCTCTTGGTTCGTAGAAAGGGAAACGACACAACCTATCTTTTAGTGTTTTGATTTTACCGCGGGCTTCTGCTTCAATCATCAAGTTCTTAGTCAACTGCTTGACGAACGGCACTCGACTTTGGTAAGTGTTGATAATCTCTTCGGCTTCTTTACTGTCAATGCCTAGCTCCGTCATTAATTTGTTTTTACCCATGCCATAAAACAAACCTAGATTAATAGTCTTTGCTTGCGTTCTTGGTATCTGTGCAATGTCTGCCACCATCTGATGAAAGTCGGCTTCACCTTGACGGTAGCCTTCCACTATCTTACCAACCTCTAAGCCATCCGTATACGCGTAGTGCACTACTAATCTTGGCTCTTGCTGTGAGTAATCAAACGTACCCCAACGTTTACCACGCTCGGGGACAAACAAACTACGGATTAATTTTTTTATCTTTGGATTACGTGCCGGTATCTGCTGTAGATTTGGATTAGAATAACTGAAACGACCAGTGACCGTCCCCCCATCATCACTGCGCATTTGATGTATTTCCGAATGAATACGACCTTTATGTTGATGACGTAATATGGTTTCAATAAAAGTACTATTAGCTTTGTTTATCTCGCGTGCTTCTACAATCATTTGTGCCAATGGGTGTTCGTTGTTGGATAAAAAGTTTTTGGTGAAACTAGGTGCACCGGTCTTAGCTGTGCGTGGGTACTCTATGTTTAAATGATCAAACGCCTTCGCAATAGAAGCTGCCGCCCATACCTCTACGTCATGACTAGATATTTTCTTAATCTGTCGCATTACTTCTTTCTCTTGCGTAGTCAAAGTCTTGCGTGCCTGTTCTGCGGCGTCAAGATCAACGCGCACACCTTGTGCTCGCATATCAATTAAACAAGGTTGGAGACGTCGTTCTAGATCATAAATATTCTCTAAGCCTTGTGCCACAATCTCGGTTTGATTATACAAAAACAAATCATAAGTTAGCCTTGCATCAGCCTCGGCATATTCACCCACGTGCATTGCAGGTAGTTTGTACATTTCTTTTTTAGGATCGACTCCATGATTCTTGGCCGCTATAATTAAACCGTTCTCGTTCTTGGTTCGTCCCAATTTATCTTTAGCTAAACTATTTAAAGTAAACGAGTATCTATTTTCGTCAATCAGTGCACTTGAAATCATAGTGTCGTGTATGATACCATTGACGGTTATACCCATATGTCTGAGCCAACCTAAATCGTACGAGGCATTGTGAAATATTTTTTCTGCTTTACTGCCAGCAACTTTTTTAAACCACTCGACCACAGTTTTTTTATTAAGATTACCGCCGCCGTGTGCAATTGGGTAATAGCCTTCCCAATCTGCCGTCGCAACAGCAATCCCTGTTACATAACCGTCGTTCCGCGCCCAACCTGAACCGTGCGTAATCAAGTTGACATCGCATGTCTCTAAGTCAATCGCAATATATTTTTCTTTGGTAAGGTCAGGAAAATATTCTTTCGCTGTCCATTCGATAGGTTCGTTATACGTAAATAAATTAGTTTGATTCATGTAGCTCTATTAATTTCTGTATAAACCAAGTAGATTTTTTTAAGTCTTCTACCTGCTTACCTTTATGTTCGTAACGCCATAAATATTTCATAGCACTACCTTGTAAATAATACTTAAATCCGTCACCTAAGCAAGACTTAATCGCGTCAATACACTCGATATCGCCGTGTTTGTAGTGTTCTGGATGGTTTACGGGGTCTTTCATAACGATAACATAAAATGCATATTGGTTTGTGGTAATAAAATATGTAGTTCTTCTTTGGCTCTAGTAGCACCAACATAGAATACCCGTTGTTCGTCGTCCGCATTCTTACGGTATTCGCTATACGTTTTTACATTCATGTCCGTTGCCAATAATACTTTATCACACTCACCACCTTTTGCACCATGGATTGTTGATATACGTATTCTTGGTGTAGAAAATATATCTTCGTCACTTTCGTTTAATCTAATTAAGTAGGCTCGATCCTGCAAATTTATTTTATCCAATGCCTGCAACCAACTGCCAACGCTGAAGGGCCCAAGTAAAACTTTAAGTGTATCAAGATCATACAAATGATGTTCATTTAATTTATCAAATTCGTCTTGAAAATTATTTTTAGTTTCTTTGTAAAAAAATATTTTCTTTAATGTTTTTTTGTCAACTGCTTTGCCTTCAGTTAATTCTTTCCAGCCAATGATAGCATCAAACACTCGTTTGGCGATAGGCTTACTAAATTTTTTACGTTCTAAACGTTCGTACCACAGACCTTGCTCACGACACGCGTCTTCTAATCGCTTAATAATAAAACGATCTCGACCTAAAATTAACCAATTTCCTTTAGAAAAGTCAACACCTTCAATTACTTGGTGGTAGAACACCGCCCCTGCTTCTTCACGTGCTTTCCATTCTTTCTCAATGCGATTACTAGTTAGTTGAATGATATTCTGTGCAAAAACTTGTACCGTCTTTTTCAAACGATATGATTTTGGCAATACAATTTCGGTACCACGATACTCTATGAAACGTTCTACGTCAGCACCTAGCCAACGATAGATAGCTTGATCATCGTCTCCTGCTAGATATAATTTTTTAGCGGTAGTTGCAAAATGCTCTACCATTGCCCATTGCAACGGTGTTAAATCTTGCGCTTCATCAATAAACACTACATCTAAACTTGGTAGTAAATTTTCATTCACTGCTTCGTATAACATATCAGTGTAATCTATAAAACCATTGGCTTCTTTGTAAGCGTCGTAGGCTTCTGCAACATAGCTTAACTGCTTCCAATTAATTTTTGTAGAATCAGAATATTTATTGTAATGCTGTTCTAACGAAATACCACGTGCACGCGACAGTGCGTACTCATTTAAATAAAAGTTTTCTGATATACCTGTTTCGGAATCAACACTAGACATATTAAAACCAATCTTATCACCAAACGCTTTGAACTGTTCTTTTTGCATAACTGCTCTACCTTCTAGATCAATAGAATGATAACCGCAGGAATGTAATGTGGAGAACCACCTAAAATCTTTCTTGTCTAATTTAAATTTAGTTACAGCACGATCGCGTGCTTCTTCGGCGGCTTTTCTAGTAAAAGAAAAGTAACCAATCTTTTTTATGTCAATGCTTTCCATAGCGTCTTCTACATAATTAAGTAGGGTAGTGGTTTTACCAGTGCCCGGCGGCCCAAGAACTTTTATAATCTCTGTCATTCTGCTTGATAGGCTTTCTTATCTTGCATGTCGGGAGTGGCAATTTCTATATCTTCTAGTTCGTCAGTAAACTCTGGTATAGCCCAAACTTTAATTTTCTTTTCTTTATCGTCGGGTTTAGGCATACGTAAGGTAGTGAGTTTACCTTTTAGTTCTTTGTCTAAAATGTTAGCCATTTTGTTGCGGTTATAAACTGTAAACTTTTTCTTTTGTAGGTGGTCTTCTAATGACGATAGCATAAAATAATGTTTGCCGTTGTCGCAATAAGGTTTGTTTAAAATAATTTCTTCTTTTACTTGTGCCGCACCTTTATTGGTGCACCAATCACGCAAATGTTCTATAAAAATTTCTTTGTTGCTGACGCCCTGTACGTCGGGTTCACTAACATTTTGTAGTAACGCTTGTATACGTTCGCGCCAACGACCCGGCGGCATTTGTGCAGGCATTGAGTTTAATTGTTCCATACATTTCTTTTGAAAACGATTTTGATTTTGTAAATCCTCTGTTTCCAATTCTAATGATGGTTCGCCCTCGATAGATAAAAACCACAGTGGCGGTTCGGTACCATATTTCTCTAGACCCGTTGCCGCAATCTCCATTTCTATTTGACCTTTACCGTACTTACGTCGCAAACATTCTTGACGATTACAGTTAGACGCTAAGGGTTCTTTGTTACAGGCATAGTCATACTCTTTACCAGACACTGAACGATATATCTTTTCTATATCTTGTTGTGTTAGCGAAGGGTCACACATAGATTTATTGACATTTAATAAATCTAATAAAAATTCTGACTTACCTGATTTTTTGTAAAACACAGCTACATTAGTCATGGTCTCATCGCGACCACCTTCCGGTACCCCGTTGTGATGTAAAGTATTTAAACAAGGTGGACCGTCCTCAAAAAAATCTTCTAGCTTAATATAGTCAACGTCCGCATTCTTTTGTGCATACACATCGTACAAAGTATAGAACTGTTCTAAACTGCATGGTTTGCCTTCATCATCAAAAGCATAACGTTCGCCGTCTTCTGCATTGAAATAAGGTAGGTTTAAATAGTTTCCTGTCTGTCCTTTATCCAACAACAACTTAACTTGTTTTGGAAAAATTTCACATCCTGCACAACCTAGAAAAGAAGATAAATCTTTTAATCTAGATTGCACAAGACTTGCTTTCACAGGAACAGTGAAAAACATAAAAACATGAGCACCACCACTTTTTGATCTAAATACAATCAAGGGTAGTCCATGCTTTCGAATCTTGGTAATTAATTCAAGGTGGTCAAAACCGTTGTATTTATCTATATCAATACAACCCCACCGACACTCGTTGTTTTCATTAATGGGTATGGCACCTAAACTTTCAGTGCCGTCTAAATGGTTCTCCCAAAGTTCTTCGGGTATGCCATCGGGACATCTAACAATTTGGTTTTTACCTTTTACTTTACCATTAATATCTTTGTCTTCGGGTACAAATTTGCCGTAGGCAATATTAAGACCCATAAATATATTTCTAAACTTTTCTGACATTCTGTTCCCGTAGTAAAAAGGGCGGCTTGCGCCGCCCTAGTAGTTAAGCTGAGTAAGCTGAATTGGTAGGAGTTTGTGGCTCCTCCCCTTCGTGATTGACTTTTACGTCATTGGTGCCTACCGCTTGCGCGAATGCCTTCGCGTCCTCGTAGTGTGCAGCGTTTTTCACAATACTTTTTTTTGTGATATCCCAACCAAACCAAGTGCCCTTGGAGTTAGATTGAGGCGCTGTTTTTAATGTGTAGATATGACTATACATAGGAGGTCGGAATGACATCCCGTCTTTGCCTTGTAGTTTGATACCTGCCATCATGGAGTTCCATGCTTTAGATTGTTTTATAGCCGTACCAGTCATAGTTATTAACGCTTGACTAGAACCTTCACTATCTAACAAAGTCACATAATGTTGTGCCGTTTCTTTGATAGTGTTACCACTCTGCATTCTAAGAACATAGTTTGCATCTCTTGATGTCTGTGCTAAATCAAAGTCAGCGCCGTGTACTGCAATCAACTTACCTTGTTGATTAGCGTCCCACTCAACAAACTCTCGTTTGTATCCGCAAGGAATTACCTCTACGCCTTCTTCCCCATCATACAGTTTCTTTGTAATAGTGTTATAGATCATACCCGGCTCTGCGCCTTCGACGTATCCATTACTCGTCTTATTACATTGAGCAGACAATTGACTTAGTACCCTTAAAAACGGGATAGCCAAGTCCTCAGAAGATTTAAAATTCTCAAACCCACTAAGGTTTCCAGCGTCTGCCGAAAACATATTGACATCTAAAGTTGCTACTTCATTGTTTTTTTTGTTCGTTGTTTTTGTTACGTTGTTCATCGTTATTTTTTCCTTTGCACTTTTGCTTGCCTACCAACAAACGTTTTAAAAATCTCTTCGGGTGGTAGATCAGCACCTTTTTCGTGCAGTTCCCGTAGAGTTGCTTTTAGAGTCATTGGTTCAACTTTTAAATCTTGTTGCACCTCATACCCATTTGCGGTGGCTAACTTGGAAAATTCCAATGCCTTCCCGTCTTCGTTACGACCAAACCTAGCTGATATTTCATTCTTAATAATATCGCCTAAGTCATGGTCACGAAGCCATTGATATGCCTCAGCCCTTTGATCGGGGTCTTTAGGCACACTAATACCGTAAAAGTTCTTAATTTCTATAGAACTTCCATCATTCAATTTTAATTGTGTCAAGTTTTTTTCTTGCATAAGTGCAGGTATTTTTTCGTTCCGAACACTTAACATTTCTTCTTTTACATGCTTTAATTGTTCTTCGAGGGTAGTTGCCTCGTTTTCAAGATCGACCAACTTTTGACAGCAGCTAGCGATACTAAGGATCTCTGAGTCATCTACCTTCCCTAATTGATCTCTTGCGAAATCAATTGTTCCATAATCGTGATCAAGTTCATTCATAATCTTTATCCTCTTTCTGATATAAGTTAATGCTTAACGGATAATACTTTCCAGCCATACGATCCCACTTTAATACTTTAAACTTACCGTGGTTTATATCGGCAACTAATGCCGACGTCGCGGCAATGATTGCAGGGTCACCAACTAGAAGTAAAAAATCTTCGTCGTTGAAATCTTGTAGTAACTTTCTAAGCTTATTTATTAAGCTACCAGCACTATATACTAGTTGTGCTCGTTCTGTCAAGAGAAATTTTACTTCACCAAAAGATAATGCTTTCATCACATTATACTTAGGATTACCACCTGCCGTGCCCGGAGGTTCTTGAATACAATATACAGTCATACTTTCTTGACAACACCTTTGATATAGATTATTTGTGTAAATAGAAAGTAATACATTTATGCATTTAATGCAACAACAGAAAGGATTTGAGTCTTATGGACTACAAATTTAAAACTAAACCGTATCAACATCAGATTGATGCGTTAAAAAAATGTCATAAAAAACGTAATTATGCGTTGTTTTGTGAAATGGGTACCGGCAAATCTAAAATATTATTAGATAATATAAGTATGCTGTACGACGAAGGTAGAATAAATGGTGCCATTATTGTAGCACCAAAAGGTGTGTACAAGAACTGGATTGCACAAGAGATACCAACTCACTTGCCCGATCATATTTTATGTCGAACGTTTCAATGGGTAGCACCTAGTTCGCGAACTAAACAAAACCAAGAGTTGTTAGATCAATTGTATACCGATACACGTGACCCAACACTAACTTTATTTGTGATGAATGTGGAAGCATTTTCATCAACACCGGGACTAGAAGAAGCAAAAAAATTTCTAAGTGCTTACAATGCAATGTTTGCAATCGATGAAAGTACGACGATTAAATCGCCCAACGCCCAGCGTACGAAGAGCATTATTGCTGTAAGTCGTATGGCAAAATACAAACGTATTATGACAGGTAGTCCCGTTACTAAAAGTCCGTTAGATTTATACTCACAGTGTGAGTTTCTCGACCCTGATTTATTGGGGCACAGTTCTTTTTATACGTTCCGTGCACGTTATGCCAACATGCAGACTATCAACGTCGGTGGGCGTTCGGTAAACATCGTTCGACCAAACAATAGCTATCGTAATTTAGGAGAGCTATCCGACATTGTCAGTGAGTTCTCTTATCGTATTTTAAAAGAAGACTGTTTAGATTTACCAGACAAAGTGTATGAGAAAAGAATTGTTGAACTTAGTCCCGAACAACAACGCGCCTACACCACTATGCGACGCATGGCGTTAGCTGAACTAGATGGTGAAGTATGCTCTACGGTCAGTGTGTTGACCCAGCTATTACGGTTACATCAAATCACTTGCGGTCATTTAAAAACTGACGAAGGTAATATTAAAGTCTTAAAGAACAACAGACTAAAAGAATTAATGTCTGTACTAGAAGAGTGTGAAGGTAAGGTTATTATTTGGGCAAACTATGTACAAGATTTAGAAACAATCTCCAAAGAAATAGAAAAAACGTTTGGGCCAAACAGTTACTGCACCTACTACGGTAAGACAAAACAAGAACAAAGACAAAAAAACATTACGCGTTTTCAAGATAAAGACTCGGAAACTAGGTTTTTTATAGGTAACACACAAACTGGTGGTTATGGTATTACTTTAACTGCCGCTAGTACTGTGGTATATTATTCAAATAATTATGATCTTGAGAAACGACTACAGTCAGAAGATAGAGCACATAGGATTGGGCAGGTAAATAAAGTAACATACATTGACCTAATCTGCGAAGACACTGTTGACGAAAAGATTGTAAAGGCATTAAAGAGTAAAATAAATATCGCAAATGAAATACTGGGCGAAGAGTTAAGGGAGTGGCTATAGGAAAGCAACAGAAGG
>Ga0209336_10001144_pt1 | contig 13018 bp, 16 predicted proteins | sample LinPmetageLP32_FD_184042 | JGI IMG/M metagenome (GOLD analysis project Ga0209336, IMG submission 184042) | Marine viral communities from the Pacific Ocean - LP-32 (SPAdes) (version 2) | ecosystem: Environmental > Aquatic > Marine > Oceanic | place: Pacific Ocean | collected 2009-08-23 | reverse complement strand
TAGTTGCTTGGTCTTGACCAGCAACCATTGGTTGAAATTTTGTTGTGTCTAATGCTTGAGAAGTTAAACCTGTTAACTGCGTTGCATAATCTTTACCTAAATCTTCTACAAATTGTGGTGGTAAACTACGTGTTTCTGTTATTGCCATTATATTACTTCTCCTAATCTCTCTGATGTATCAAACATCTGTTGGGCGCCAGCATTTCCTTGTGACTCTTCTGACACTGTACCACCTTTTTCTAAATTTTCCATCATATTTTCCATTATTTCTGCACCTTTATCTATGTCTCCACCACCTGCACCTCTTACAGCATCTGCTGTAAATACAAATTCATTAACACTTAGTCTTGCAGGTACGTCATCTTTTTTTTCATACTCTCCAATAGGTACAAATCCACCTTCAGCTCTATAATCTTTTTCCATTCCACCAAGGTCCATTAAGCCACCTTCAGCTGCAGTAGTTCTGTAACCTGCTTCACCGTAGTTCTCATAAGGCATGTGCTGTGCTGTAGGAGGTAAGAAAGCATAGTACTTTTGAATAGCTGCAATTCTTTCAGGATCTCCTGATTCATAAGCGTCATCTATTTCAGCTCTTATGTCGGATGGTAATGCGTCATTACCTTGTGAGTCTTTTAATTTTCCACCTCTGTCAGCAAAACTTGTTTCGTTTGGTTTAGATTTACCTAATGGAGTTTTCGATAGACCGTAGCCTAGTAGACCCCATTTCCCAAATTTCATAGCTTTATCCATTAAGCTTGCATCTTTTTTTAAAGGGTTAAACATACTACTGGCTGCATTTCTTATAATTCCATCTTTTGGAAACAAACTACCTCCTAAACTTTTAATTCCTGGCCCCATGTTCATTGGATTAAACATACCTCTACTAAAAAAATTTCCTGTATTTCCATAAGATCCTGCCATTGCGCCTGCTCCATACAATATTGCCATCTTACCAATATCACTTTTTAAAACTTTGCTTGCAGCCTTCTTAACACTTTTAAATATACTACCTAGACCATAAGCTTTTCTTCCTGTTACTCGGTCCATAATACCACCGAAAGCTTTCCTTGCTCTTAGGCCCATGATTCCACCTTCAGCTCTTCTGGCTCTGCCACCACTAGCTAAATAAGATTGAAATTGAACACTCTCTGGATAACCTTCTTCTCCATATAATGCATAAGGAACTTCGGAATTTCCATCAGTCATTCTGTAAGTATATTGTTTTGTTTCATCTACTTCTTCACCACCAGGAGTGCTACTAGCAGTAGTAGGCATACCGTTTGGAGTATAACCTGGATAATAAATGGGTCCATCTCCACCGGGTTTGTCGTGGTAACCAGTTATTACATTTCCAAATTCATCTTTTATAGGATCTCCAAATTCATCTTTTTTAACAAATGCAGCTCCAAGATTACCAACATCACCTGAAAGTTTTACTCCAGGTGAACCCGTATCATATAAGAAATCTGAGTAGCTCTTGGTGATTTTGTCGCCTGGAATATTTGTCATACTAGTCCAATCATCAAAAGAAAATTTATCATAATCACTATAATCAGTATTTGTTGAATAAGCATTTAAACCTTCAGATTCTGCGTCGTCAAGTAGCTTTTTTAAGTTAGGGTCTAAAGAACTATACAGCTTAGGATTCTTTCTTCTTAAACGGGTTAAAAATTGTAAAGATTTTTTAGGACTATTAGGAAGTACACCGTATGCAAACTTTTGAGACCAATGGCCAGGACTTTTATTTGCTAGTTTGGCTCTAGTTCTACTTTTTTTTTGTGCTTCTTTAATTTTACTTTGAAGAAATTTGCTTTTTTTTTCTCTTTCTGTTGGTGTTCCTCCTGCAGCTATGTAACTAGCACGAATAGAATTAGCCTGACCTGGTTTCATGCCATGACCTTTACCTCCTGTTTCCGCAGCACTCATTTGAGTTCCAGATACATTTTGGCTTTTATCTGTTGAACCCCAACCATTTAAGCTAGCAATACCAGCCGGTCCTCTATTTACTTTTCCATTTAATGAGTTATGTAAATCTTTTTTAACTAATAAATCTTTTTCTGCTTTTGTAATATATGCTAATTCTGTTGTAGGATGATTAGATGAAGATTTCCAGTTAACCGGAACCTTTACTTGTTTTTGATTTCCAAGATAGTTTTTTACTCCACCTTGAATAGCTACTTTAGCCATGACTACCTGCCTCTGTTATAAAGACCCATCAGACCACCGTTGGCTCTCATCTGAACTTGTTCTCTCATGTCAACATCAGCGATACCGCCGCCTGGCATTGACTCAGCCATGTTAACATTTTCATCCATCATCATTTCTGGAGCTTGAGATCTAATTCCTGATTGATCTGCTTGCATTTGCTCGATAATTTGTTTCCATATACCACTTGCAAAGAAAGCATCAAAACTTCCAAATTGAGATTTTTGTTCGGGTGCCATTTGCTCCCATATTTGAGCAGCAACTTGTCTACCCTGTTCGTCTTGAGGTTGACCCATTCCAATATCACCTTGATTGTATTTGATATCTGGTGCGCCGGCTTCTATTGATTCTGACATTTGTTCTTCAAACATAATTTTTCTCCTGAGTTTATTAGTTTACTTTGTTTTTGAAAATAAATCAAGAGCTGGCATAATTACTTTTACATCTCTCCTAATGTCATCTTCTGGTATATTAGCAGCTTTTAAAGCTTCTTCATTGGCATAGACTTCACCTGTCTTTTTATTAGATAGTGTTGTTATGATTTCTTTGGGGGTTAACATTTGCATTATGTAGTTATCTCCTTTTTAATGTTTAGATAGCTGATTCCAAAATCAAATGAATCGGCGCTACCGGCTTTAATGGTAAGGGTCGTACCCCCTACTACTATTAGCGGTTGGGTTAATAATTCCTTTGTTTGATTTGCCGTTAAGGCTACTGTTTTAATAGCTGTAAAAGCATTATTAGTAATAGTTACACTAGGAGTACCGGCTGATGTAACAAGAATAGATTTAATAACATACGTTTCACTAACTAAAGGAAACCCTGCACCAAAAGGATTAAGTTCTCCATTGCTGGTATCATTATCTATTCCTACAAAATCGTATTGGTTTATTACTGCCATTAATCTAAAAAGAAACTTCTAGCTTCTATCTCCTGTTTTAATTCTTCTTGAAATGTAGTGTTAAGTTTCTCAAGAACGGCATCCAAATCTCTAACTAAAGATTGTGCTGTAGCCGGTTCGTATTCATCACTGGCTCTAGTTAATGTTTGTACTATTTTTGCCATTAACGTCTGCCTCCTGATTGTATGTCTAACCTAAAAGTTCCTAACTTCCAACTAGTGTCTACTGCTGTATTAGATATAGTTAAAGCGATTGCTCTAGCTCTAGCTCTTGTGTCAACTTTTGTAGTACTGCTTGTTACTGTAAATGGCCCCAATGCTGAACTTGCTGCAGCCTCATTAGGATAGTCTCTAACATCTAATTGAATAATAGCATTTCCTGTTTGAGAAATAAAGTCAGGTATAATTCTACTCACTCTCATTATACTTTCCCCATCTCCTCTAAGGTCAGCCATATTAGTTGCTGCCCCTTTAACTACTTTTTGAGTAATGTCATAATCACCCGAAGTAATATTCGCCGGAACTGCATAACTTGTGCCACCTTTGATATAATTAATTCCTGTTTCGTGTTCATAATAAATAGTAGTACCGTCCGTGTTGCCAACCGTAGAACAAGTATCTGTATCAGAATCATATTGAGTTGCATGAGGTAAACCAAATACAGCTGAATCTTCCCAAGTTGTTCTTGGGAAAAGAGCATTAGCATTGGTAAACCAAATAGGTCTTTTTGCTGTTGAATCTAAATAACTATAAGTAACCGCTCTATCGACTATATTTGAACCTGAAGTACAATAGAACCAAGTGATCTCGCCAAACAAATTATTAATTCCTGCATATATTAATTCATTAGAAGTAGTATTTAAATCATCAAAAACATAATCTTCAACCAAGCAATCCATTGATTCCAATCTACCTGTGTATCTAAAGAAACCATTATCAGACATCCAGTAAGCAGCGCCATCTACTTCAACGGCTGCATTCTTACCAATCAATCCACAGTTACTTCCCACTTGTTCATAAGCAAAAGTAAAAGGTTGTCCTACAAATCTCATAGTAAATAAAGAAGTATCCGTCCAAATGTAAATTGCATTTCTTCCAAGCTTAGCCCCAATGATCCGTGATCCGGCGGCCAGTCTCTGTGTACCAGCACTATTGGTTGCTGTTGGTGCATAGTCATTAATATTTTCTTGAGAAGAGAATCTGATAAACATATCATCTTGAGAGGTTGTGTCACCAATCGTTGTCTCTGTTCCAAAAAATACTAAGTGTCTGTCCGGTGTTGATACTAACATGTCCCTTGATGCTGTTGGTGCACCTGTTATTATTGTTGCTCTTGTTGCTGTTGCATTAGTTAAATTTGAATCCCATTCGAAACAAGGGCCATTAACAATTAAAGCAATTAAAGTTTGGCCTAAATTATCCAAGGACCATTGACCGGGGTCTGCAACTGAGTCTGTACTAGTTGAAGCTTCTCCCCATCCAACGTAATCTGTTCCATTAGTAACGGCAGTTCCACTAGAATAAGTAGCAGGAGACGTTCCACGTTGTGCTCTAACAACTCCTGTTAATTCTGTTCCAGTAATTCCAGTGTATTTTATAAATTCTGTTCCAACTAAAATATATGATGTTCCTGAAGTTGGAAAATCAAGTACACTAGTTAAAGTAATTCCTGTTGTTTGTCCTGTGCTAGTAATCGCTGCACTTAGAGTAGTTGTTTTAGCGCCAACAGGTGTTCCACCAAAAGTAGAAATACCATAGCCATAAACTCCTACTTGTTGAGCAGGTCCTACTGGGTAATAAAATTTAACAGACAAGTCTCCGTCGGTTGCAGTAGAAGTGGCATTAGATCCCATAGTAATAGTAACTGAAGTAGCGTCTACTATTGAAGTTATCATAAATGTTTTATCATCAAAATCAGCTGCACTGTAACCTGAACCTGTTGGGGGAGTAACATTTTCAAGAAATAAAATATCTCCAGCAGTCATGCCTCCAGTTGATGATAAAGTAATAGTAAGAGTAGGAGTACCTGAAGCACAAGCTAGTTTATTTGTTAGTGCTCCAAAATCAGTTTTAATTGGATGAATGTCATAAAAAATTCCTCCTGTATATGCATATAAAATTCTGTTAGTTCCTAAAACAGCATACTTAATTGATGTTTTATTAACCATATGATGTAAGGCTCTTGTTGGACCACATAAACTAGTAGATCCTAATTGAGCCCAGCCGCCTATTTTTTCAGGTGTACCATATCTAAAACGTACGTTCTCGCCGCCAGTCCATTGAGACTCGGCTCCTGTAGATGTAACTTGTTTGTTGAATCCTGGTAAAAAACCTAATTTTTGTAACATATAAAAACCTTTTTATATAGGTAGTATAGCAGATTACCGTTGATTTCAATAGATTTAAAGTAAGGGGAATCAGTGGTGGATCATCCCCTCACAAGCTTATTTTGTATGTTATTTTTTAAAAACTGTAAAGACTTTTTATTCTGTCCTTGTAATACTTTTTTTAAACCATGCTGGAAGTCCTAAGAAAGGGCGACTATCAAATTTATTTTTTTTACCTTTTTCAGTAGTAACATCATTATAGTGAAAAAAAACTTGTGCACAATCCTTTCCTCTAAATTCTTCTCTCCAATGTTCAAGATCACATCCAGAATAGAGTAGCATATCTCCTGGTTCAAGGTTCACGGGTATTCCTGCTTGACCTGTTTTTCCTGTAGGATCTATATAAATAGGCCAAGGATCCCCTCCTAAATTCAAAGTAGCAGAAACTTCACAGGCGTCTCTGTCCTTGTGTCTATGAAGAACATCTCCTGTTTTATAAATCCTGGCATAGGAATAAGTTTCATTTAATTTATAGTCAGTTTCTTTTTCCATCTTTACTTTTAAAGCTTCCAATAATGTTTCCATTACTACATCTGCATAATGAGAATAAGTATTAGGAGCCTGTGGATCTGTCCATACTCCCCAATATTCAGCAAAGGGTGAGATATATTTTTCCTGTAATAAGAGATGACATACTTGTCTTTTCTTTAAAAAATAAGAATAAACAAATGAGGATAGCTCTTTGGATATAGCTCCCTTTACTACCTTATATTTATTTCTTTTGAATGACATTATTTTCTTTTTCCAATTTATGATTGATAAGGGTTTCAACAAAATCAACATTACGTTTCTTAGGATGTTGGCCTAGAGTTGCATGAATATATGCTGCTTGAATAGGATCAATATCTTTAAGTTTAATAATATTAACTATTTTATTTTTTTTAAATGACATTGTAAACTCCTTCTATATAATTAATATTTAATACCAACCTATACTCTTCGTCTGTACAAGTACTTCCAGTATGTTCTTCTTTATTATCAAAAACAATTAACGTATTTTCTTTACTTAAAATTTTTTCACCAGTTTTAAATTTAGTATATCCGTTATTTGTGTTTATATAAAATATGGCTGTCTTGATAGGTAATTTTTTATTATCATCATCTATATGATAACCGTGTTCTATGTGTTTATTAGTTTTTATTAATAAATTAGCTTTAGCTCTTAATAACACAAAAATAGATAGTTGTTCTATAAAAGGTTTTAAACTGTCAAAAAAAAGTGAATTTTTTTGTTGGTTTTTAAAAAAATAATGAGCAAACTGTTTTTCTTTTACATCAGGCAATATGTTGCTTAAAAACCAAGGAAAATTATTTTCAAAAAACATACTTTTAAAGTTATTAAATTCTTTTGGTTTTAAATAATTTTCAATTATTTCCATCCGTCCTTACTCCTTTTGGTATAGCTTGACAGTTCCAATGTATAAATCTAAATGGGTCATATCCCATATCTACCATATACTGATGAGGTAAATAAGAGGGAAAGAATATCATCGTTCCAGGTCTTACATCATAATTAACTTGAGAACTGGCATAAGTTACTCTATGAGATTTTTTTTGAGGTAAAAGATTCATAAGATTACCTGATCTTGGATCTTCAAATACAGGTTTTGAAGTTTTATCACTGGCTTTTAAAAAATAAAATCCAGACATATGACCATTCCAATGAGTGTGCAAAGTCTGGTGTCCTCCTCCATCTTTAGAAAATTCCTGTACCCACATTTCTGTAACAAAGACTTGATAATTAGTTAAATCAAAACCCATTTCAACTAATAGATTATGAGATGTGGAAATAATATAATGTGTAAGATCTTTAAAATTAGGGTCGCCTATTAAAGTTGTTGAATTAAAAACATGACCCATATCTCCTTTATCTCCAAACTCTTCATTTCTTTTATCTATTCCTTTTTTAAGATTATCTTTAGCCGTTTGAATATATTTATCTGAGGTGATATTTAAATCATCAACGAATTGAGGAGCGTCAACATTCCAAACAGGACATTTAAAAAAATCATTTCTAGCTAGTTCTGTAGGGAATTTTAGTTTTGGGTCTTTAATGTTCATAATTTATATTAAAATGTTTAAAATATTCTTTCCATAACAAAGGAATAAAGGGGAAACAAACAAAATTGTTTCCTACATTATGCAAGTTGTTTTGTCTAAGGTTTGTTGTAATAAATTCTAACGTTTCTGTCCAATCTTTATTAGTCAAATGTTTTTTAGTTTTTTCTCTAGTTGTTTTCCAAAAAGGAGTGTTAAAATTAGAACTTTCATTATAAATAAAAGCAATAAAATTTTCACATTTTTTAGATATGGCAATACATTGTTCATTTAGCCACTCTTCTGATCGGTTATTATAAATGTGGTCCCACATAAATCTATTTATTTGATCATACATAACACCAGACAAAGCTTCTAAAGGTTCAAAAAATACAGCTTTATTTCCATTTTTTAAAATCCTATTTTTTAAAAAAACTTTTGCATGATATGCTTTAAATTTAAATTCTTTTAAATTTAACTCGGTATTAAATATATAATTTAAATCTTGTATAGCTTCTTCTACAGATGTAATTTTATCATTAAACATATATCCATAATTTTGTCTTGTTTGTAAGGGTATACCAAACATCCAACCATTTTCTGTGGCAATATGTTTTGTATAATTCCAATCTCCAGGTTTATTTATTGTGTGAACTAAAGCATGGTTTAAAGGTAAAACATCAGAAACAACATAATCTTTAAAATCTGTAGGTGTTCCTCTACAATCAATAACATAATCATAAAAATAAATTTCATTATTAACTTTTATGTAAACAAGTTTATCTTTAGTTTCCATACTATCAATGTGTCCTACAATTTCTTTAAATTTTTTATTTTTTAATTTTGGAAAAATAATTTCTTTTAATTTAAAATTATTAAAATGGATTCCATAATGAGGGGGAATAATATGTGAATGAAAATCTTTATCATTCCAACCAGTGTATTTAACTCCGTATTTTACTGTAGCATCTAACTCGTTTGAATTTTCAAACATAGAAAAACCACTACCTAAAAAAAGATCATTTGGTAAATGAACATTTGTACTTTCACCTATACCTAAAGTTTTTATGTCTTTGTCATAGATACAATTAACTTCTGTTCTAAGTCCATAATTTAACCAATGACATACAGAAACAACTCCGGCTGTACCACATCCTAAAACTGCAATTTTCATTTAAAAGGCCATCCTAAATTCCACATAACTAAACTATATCTTGATCCACTTTTAACGGGACATACTCTGTGCCATACAGAACTGGGAAAAACTACCAAAGATCCTTTAGATCGTATCTCGGTGCATTTACTTTGAACTCGTTTTTTAGAAGGTTCTGTATCTCCAAAATCAAATTCTAAATCCCCGCCTTCATAATCTTTTTCATCCGATAAAGATAACGTAACAGATAACTTTCTAATTTTTCCATTAGAAACATCTCCCTCTTTTTTTTGATAAGATTCGCCCCATCCATCACGATGCCAATCATAATATTGTCCTGTGTTATATTTGGTAAACTGACAATGTTCACTAGAATCCCACTGAAAATTCCATCCCGCATTCTTATTTGCTTTATGAATATAAGGTTGAATTTCTCTATAAATCCAAGCCTCATTCAACCAAACAATATTAGAATCTCTTTTCTTTTTTAAATCTTTAATTTGATCTAAGGTTTCAGGTTCCTTAAAATCACCGGTGACTGCCATTTGATCTTTAATAGATTTAGCATATCTTACAATTTCATCACAGATTTTTTCTGGAACTGCTTTTTGGAAATACCAATAATAGTTTTTAAGTTGCATATATCTTTATAAGACATATTTATATATTAAAGAAATAGGAAAGTAAAGGGGTTAGACAGCTGTCCAAGTAAGAGCGGATGCATCCCAATGAAAAATAGTTCTTGGATTGTCTTCATGTGCTGCTTGCCAGTGTTGACCATCTTCTATCCAATATATTACATATTCTTTAGCTGGATCATCATACTCTAAAATTGTTGGATAAGGAACTGGAGCTTGCCAATCATCATTAGCATCTAATGCCCATGATGCATGAGGTTGCGTATCAATAAATTTATCTTTTACAGCATTATAAACCATGCCATTTCCTGCATATTGTTTTCTAAAAGCATTTTGTTTAGAAGTTTGTTTCCATATTCCACCTTTAAACAAATCATGACAGTATGTCTCACCATCAACATGTTTAGGATTGTCTCCTAATGGACCATCAACCGTTGGTACATCTTTACCAACCACAATTCCTCTGACTACAACTAAATGTGTATCAGATGTAAATCCTGTTGGATCTGTTTTTTCTTCTAATTCTACAAAATGTAAATTGTTCTCAGACATAATTTTATAATGTTAGTGTCCCCGTCACTGTAAAAGTTGCTACTGTACAAGATCCTACTGTTGCAACTGTATTAGTTCCCGGCGCTACTGCATAACCTGCAGGTTTACAAGCCGTAGCCATTCTTACAAAAATTGCTCCATCACCACCTTTCATTGAAGGTCCGGGACTTCCTCCACCGCCTCCACCACCAAGACCGTCTGTTCCTTGTGTAGCAGGACCGCCACCACCAGTACCTTGACCATCACCGCCGCCACCAGGGCCAGGATTACCACCTGCACCAGGTTGACCGTGACCTCCGCCACCACCAGCGAATGTTGTTCCTAAAGGATAAGCTGGAGCTATTGTATTTGCTGCACCATTTCCACCAGGACCACCGCCGCCAGGATAACCCGGAGCATTACTACCGGCTCCGCCTTTACCACCACCGCCGCCACCACTTGAACCGCCGTAATTACCACCAACATTTCCTTGACCAGGTGTTCCCGAACCGCCAGCACCATTGGCAGCACCGCCGCCTCCAGAACCGCCAGGTCCACCTACACATATACCGCCGCCACCGTGAGCAGCACCAAATCCGCCACCTATAGAAGTTACAGATCCAATTACAGAATTGGCTCCTTTAGTTCCTGTACCACAACTACTTGTTGCTGCACCTCCTGCACCAACAGTTACTGTAGTTACATTTCCTGCTCTTATAGCTAGTTTTGTTCCACCGGGAAAAGAAGTTAACATTCCTCCTGCTCCTCCGCCACCACCTGAGTTATCTCCACTGCTGCCACCGCCAGCAATTACTAAATAATCTAAAGATGCAAAATTGTAAACCCAATCTGAGGCTTTTATGTAATCATATACAGTGTTTAATTCCCAAACACCTGATGCAGTTGCACATGCAGCACAACCATTAACTACTACGTTTGAGACCCCTATTATTCCGCCATTACCTGAATTAGCCATAATAATTTAATCTCCTATGCGTCGTCTAATACTTCATATGAAATGAATAAATCTAAATCACTCGCTGCACTAGCTCCGCCTTTTAATATATCACCTTCCATTAAATAGATAGGTGTATCAGATAAAACTAACGTTGCGTCAGCTGGAACTGATATTGTTTTTGCGATGTATACTGTTGCACTTGCTCCTGTTGGAGATAGTCCTGTTGCGCCGGCTGTTGTTAAACCGTCAACAAATAAACTAACGTCTGCAGCTGATGAACCATCAACATTAGCAACTGTTATTCTGTTTATTTTTAAAATTTTTTCTGCATCTACTGTTACTAAAGTAGTAGTTGCTGTAGCTGATAAATTCCAACCAAGGTTACCACCTAGAATGTTTGTTACTGCTACTATATTTGGGTTTGCCATAATTTTTTATTTCCTATTTGTTATTATTATCCGAAAATCATTGCCATTGCAATAGCTTTCCCTGTTGTTATACCGAAAGTTGAGGTTGCTGTAAACCCTAGAGTTCCAGAGCCATCTGTTGTTACTAAGGTCGTTCCTGAAGCTCCAATTGCTGCCGGCATTGTTAATGTATAAGAAGTAGTTGTAGCAGCGGCTTTTAATGCTGCATAAGCAGAGTTATCTGCATCTCCTAATCTTAATTCATTTTGGTTAGTTAATTGAATGTTTGATACTGCACTAAGAATATCATAAACACCAGTGTTTGTTGATACACCATCGAAATAAACAATCTTCCAACCTTTATCTGTAGTCGCCCAAGTAACTGTTGCACCAGAACCTGTTGCTGCTTTTAATTGAAGTGTCTCTGCACCTGTCGTTGAGTTTTTAATTATGTAAAAATTTTCTGTAAGAACTGGAAAAGTAACAATTCTTGAACCTGATAAAGCACCTGTAAATTCTATAACTCTTGTTGCAACAACAGCGCCTGTTGCTCCATCTGCTTTAGAAAATGTTGTACTTCCTGATCCTGCAATAGCTTGTGATATATATCCACCTGAAATTTGTTCTATAAGATCTAAATTTGTATTTGTTTTTGTTCCCCATGTACCAGCATTTTCGCCAGTTACCATTTTCTCTACGCCAAGAGGTGTGTAAGATGATGTCATAAAATTTTGTTCTCCTAATTATATACTTAATTTATATTTTGTTTTATTCATATTGTCAACATACATTAGGTAGTCTTTCTAACCCAATTACCACTTTGAGTAGCTGTTGTTTTACTATAATTTCCTGTTTGATTAGCTGTAACACGTCCCCATCCTATAGGAGCTATGCCAGTAGGAGAAAGTGTAATAGTTGCTGACACTCCAGTCAAGCCTATTACATCAGCAGGAACAATACTTCCCACAGCAGAAGTTGCTGTTAACCCTGTTAATCCTATAGTTTGAGCTCCAGGAATAATTGTTCCTACAGAAGCAGTTGCTGAAAGTCCAGTTGGTTGAACGGTTGGATTAGATGAAATAGTTATATCACCTGGAGCACTTGTTGCTGCAAGTCCTGTTAATGATTGTGTTAAACTAATTTGAATAATTGGAGTACCTACTGCTGCTGTTGCTGCAAGTCCATTTAAAGGAATTCCTTCTCCAATAATAATTGTCCCTACTGCAGATGTTGCTGCTTGACCACTTAGTACTGTTGTATTATCTATTTTGGGAGCTAAAGCACCAACTGCTGATGTTGCTGCAAGTCCTGTTAATCCCATTACATCTGCTGGTGCAATTGCACCAATGCTTGTTGTTGCTGAAAGTCCTGTTAAAGTTTCTGTAGCTGCTTCAACACTACCCCAACCATTTTCTCCCCAGTCCAAAGTTCCCCAACCAGGTTGCAAAACAACATTTAATGTTCCTACGGCTGTTGTTGCTGAAACTCCAGTAATTGAAACATCAAGACCAGATTCACCCCAGTTCTCTGTTCCCCATGTATCAGAACCCCAACCTAATTCATTGAAAGGTGTAACGTCACCAAGTGCTGTTGTTAAAGATTGTCCTGTAAGAGTTACATCAACGGCTTCTTGATCGCCCCATTGATTTTGTCCCCATTGTAAAACTCCCCATGTATCTGAGTCCACAGTATTTGCTTGACCTCCCATTCCTGAGTGAATTGAACAATAATAATATAAAGTTGGTGCTGAGGCAGCGACAGTTATTTGAACTTGTGTTGAACTATTGACTGTAACTCCGGTT
>Ga0209336_10001142_pt1 | contig 13042 bp, 6 predicted proteins | sample LinPmetageLP32_FD_184042 | JGI IMG/M metagenome (GOLD analysis project Ga0209336, IMG submission 184042) | Marine viral communities from the Pacific Ocean - LP-32 (SPAdes) (version 2) | ecosystem: Environmental > Aquatic > Marine > Oceanic | place: Pacific Ocean | collected 2009-08-23 | reverse complement strand
CCAAAGAAAAAATAATCTTCTGCTTTAATGTTTTTAGTGTCTACATTAATTCTTTCTGCAATATCATTAAATTTTTCTTTTTGATCTTTACTAGGCTTGTCTCTTAAACTAGTTATCTCTTGATCAATATCGTCAATTTGCTGTTGTATAATTTTTACATCATTAGCAATAGTTTGGTTGTATTTTTGGCCAGACTGAGCCGCTCCTATTTGTTGTGCTTTTTTTCTTAAATCACGTTTTTTTCTTTGAGCCTCAAACAATGCAAATATATCTTGGTTGTCCATGTTAGAAACATCAGCAAAAACAGCAGCGTCTTGAACTTGAGCTTCTCTTAAAATTCTCATTAGCTCACTTTCTAAATAAACTTCTAAATCTGTTTTTTCAATATTAGGACCTTTATACAAAGTTTGTAGTTGAGCAGATATTTCTGCAAACTCTTTAGTTCTTTTTTGATTTGCATTTATCTCTTGTCTTGTAGATATATCACTTCTAACTGAGTTTACTACGTTACCAGCAACAGAAGGTCCTTGAATAGCCATTGTAGAAAACAGAACGTTCATATTAAAATCAGCATCTAAACCTGCGATAAGAGATTTGTTCTCTCCTAAAACAGCAACATCTGTCAAGTTGTGAGCAACAAGAGTAAGAGCTTCTTCTACATATTCAACACCTGTATTAAAAGCAATACCTTTACCACCTCTAACAACACTGCTAAAAGTAAGTGGTCCTGTTGTTTTTGACATTAAAGCAAGTGATTTTACATAGCTCATAGTACCTAGTTTTTCAGCGTACTTTGCAAAACCTCCATAACCTACAGATACAAATGCTTTTTCAAACTCAGTATAGTTTAAAGCTCTATTAGCTCTATCTAGCTCTTGTCTATATCTTAAAAGTATTTCTGGTGAAGTGTCAGGGTTTTTTAATGCTTCTTCATATTTTGGTTTGTAAAAGTTTATACTTTCTTGTGCGTTGTTTTGAGCTATTTGCATCTCACCAAGTTTAGAACCACCTTCAAGACCAAAAAAAGTATTACCTAAAATACTACTTGCTCTAGCTGTAGTCATTGTCAAAACACCTTTGCTAATTAATTTCACAGCACCACCATAAGTTAATGCAGATCCAATACTAAATATATTGTTACCCATCAATTGATTAACTACTTCTCCAAAGTTTGAATCAGCACCTGTAAAAACTAAATCTTTATATTTAACATCTAATGGTTTTGAAGATTGAGTATAGTTTTTTAAACTTTCGTTGTAATCTATAACCGCTCTATATCCTTTGCCAAAAAAATCAGGGTTAATCTTATTTACAAGATCGTCACTAGCATAATCTTGGCCGACAAGATTAGCGCCTTGATCTATAATTTCTTCTATAGCAGCTAAACCTCCCACGCCTAATGTAGCTAAATCAGTAAAACCTTGTTCCATGCTTAACAAGGCTTTGTCTCCAAGAGTATAAGCTAAGCCAAAGTTTTTTGCAAAAAAGTTAGAGTCGTTTATTTTACTTGATATGTTGTTTAGCTTTTCAATTTCTGCATTGAAACTTTCTGCGTCACTATTTAACAATACAACAGCATTGTTATAACTATTTAAATTTAAAGTGTAATCATCAATTAAAGACTTATACTGTATTATGTCTTCTTCAGGAGAATCTATTGATACGTTTAAGTTTTTTAAATCTTTTATAATACTAGCTTGACTATTTTCAAAAGCTTTTTTACCGTCTTTAAAAAGCAATTGTTTTTTGTCTAACTCTGTTTGGAGATTTAAAACATTTGTTTCTTTGCTTTTGTAAAAATCCTTAAGAACAACTCCAGCAGGCCCTTGGCCTTCATTAATAGCTGTAAGCTTGTTAATAGTTTTAGGGTCTATAGTTGTTCCTATTTTGTTTTCTTTTTCAAATACTTTTTCTTCTTCTAAAGCGTCTAAATACTTGTTAAGATATAAATCTGCAGACTCAGGATTGTTTTCGTCAGTAAATATAGGTATTAGATTATCTCGCTTTACATAATCTTCAGTTTTTTCTCTTACACTTTGATTATCTATGTTTGAAATGTAAGCTTGAACTTTTTTATTCTTTACATCTTCAACAGCTTTGTTTAATTCATCTTCAGTAATATCTTCTAAACTAAAAGTATTTTCAGTATATTTATTGTATTTATCCTGTCCGTAAAATCTTAATAAATCAGTTTCTTTTGAATTTTTAAATTCTTTTTCATAACGATTTGGTTTGATTGACAAAAATGGTTGAAATACAGTGCCTGTTAGTTTGTCTGGCGTGAAGTTTCCTGGACTTAGTTTTTCATCTTTTCTAAAGGTGTTGAAATTTTCTAAGTTAAAATAACTTTGCTTTGCTTGTTCAAAAACTTCAGGACTATCTACATTTATAGACTCTCTAATATACTTAGCGCTAAGAAAAGCATTTTTAGCATTTTTAGGCTTTTCTACTATTTTAAACCCAGTGTTTAGTACATCTGAGACAGTATAGTCAGTTGATAATAAATCTGAAGTTCTTCCCATATTTAATTTTATTTTAATAAAAAGTTAAACCTTTCATCGTTTAAAACTTTTAAGTTTTCGTGAAGAGATATATTAGAGCCATCTTCATATTTACCAGATTGTTTATCTGGGTTTATATAATAAAAACCAGAATTCTTTTTTGTTTGAGCACCACCACCTCTAACGTCGTTTATTGCCCATTTACCGTTTACTTTTTTATAAGTATCTCTTCCTATGTAAAACATTTTATCAGCTTTTATTCTGTCAACAATACCATCATTTCCAAACACCTTTTTATTTTCAACAAACCCACCTAAATATCCTATTTGAAATTTTCCGCTTTTATTTAGATCAGCTTTAGCTTGGCCACCATCGTAATCTTTTTTTGCTATACCCAACAGCCAGTCCTCAATTTGCGACTCATAAACATCGCTATCGCTACCGTCCCAAACATCAGAAGCCTGATGCTCATATGCTAAAGTTATTTCATCTATAGTTGCTTCGGGATTATTTTTCTTATATTCTTCAACGTAGTTTGTGTTTGCATCTTCACCAGACAACTCTGGGTTTGAAAAAATATTTTTATTCGCCTGTACAAATGTTCCGCCACCAGCAGAAATATCAAAATCAAAAGCAAGACTTTTAATTCCGTTACCACCGTATTTAGAGTTTTTCAAACCAGTCATAAAATTACGAATCATATCCCTAGCATCGTCTTCTTTCCAGTCATAATCCTGGTTTTTTCTTTTTTCACCAACGCTTTTAATGATTTTTTTAAGATCACTGTTGTTGTTATCTTTATTCATGATGTTTTCATAAAAACCATCCATAAACTCGTTTACACTGTAAGCCCTTGTTTGCATGTTAACAACATCATTAGCATATATCTGTATACCGTTATCTATTGTAAACATCATATTACCATCAAGCTCTTTAGTTGAGTTGCTTATCTGCAAGTCTGCTATACGGTGAAAAGATTCTCTAGAAATACCAGCCGATCTGTTTTGCCAGTTGTTGTTAATTTGTGTTTTAATATCAGCTAAAAGTAGTAAATCAGCTTTGTTTTTTTCAAGAGATGATTTAAGTGTGTTAAGAGTTTTTGTTGCTTGCTTATATTTTTTTGTAAACGCAGGGTTTTTTCTTTGAGTAGTAACAGATTGATTCCAAAGCTGTTTTATTCCAGGAAAAAACTCAGCGTTTTGATCACCAAAAGCTCCAGTCATCATTTCTGGTGGTATTTCTTTTATATTGATTTCAGCGTCTCCATAAATAGTTAGCTCATCTGCAATTTGCTTTTTTGAAGCGGCGTATTTACCTAACGCAGCTATACCTTTCATTATACCGCTATAGTCCCATTGTTTTGGCGCCATTGCTGCCGCCGCTTTTATTAAACTTTGATCTGCTCCCATATTTTATTTTTTATTAATTTCCACCAAAAGCTGATGCTACTCCACCTATAATATTACCCCACATAGCTTTATTTGCTGCAATAGCTTGCTGAGCATTTCCAACTTGTTGCATAGACATACCAAGCATTGTAGACTGTCTATCAGCGTTCATTTGTTGTAAAGCAGCTTCACCAGCTTGTACTTGCCCTATACCTTGACGATTCATTGTTTGAAGTCTAGAAGCTTCTTGAGCACCTAACCTTTGGTTTTGTGACTCTTGTTGTCCTATAGAGGCAGAAGCTTGTTGAGCAGCCATAGTACCTTGATTTGCTAAAGCTTGAATGTTACCAGCATTAAACTGACCACCAGAAGTTAAAGAGTCTAGTATGTTAGCTTGACTTTGTTGTGACTGCTGGGCTTGAAACTGAGCTTGCTGTTGATTAACAGTTAAGTCTTCCATAGTATTCTCCATGTTAGAGTATATGTTTTTAGCATATGGATTTTTAAACTCTTGGTCTCTATAAGCCTGCATTTCTTTTTTGTAATCAGCTTCTGCCGACGCTAACCTTCTTTTATTACCTTTACCAGCAAAAAGATCACCAAAAAGTCTAACTGGAGATGCTTTAGAGCTAGAACTATGTATTATTTGTTTTTTAATTAAACCTACTGCCATGTTATTATTGTTTATTTATTTATAATTACAGTTTTTATACGTTATTTACTACTTTGAGATATTTCAGAACCAAGAGAAAAAACTTCTGCTTTTTCTGTAGACTCGTTTACTAGCTTAACCTCTGCGTAGTAACCTTTTATATCTCCTAAGTTAGCTTTGTTGTTTTTAGAAAACATAATAAAAAAACCATCTATATCTGCAAGCGTAGAGCTGATAGAGTCTACAACTATAGTGTTATTGTTTATTTCTTTTACTTCACCAATTTTAACAACATCTTCAGTGTTAGCTGTATTGTTAGAAGTTTCTACATACCAAGCAGTATCACCTACTTGAAGAGAAGTGTTTAAACTGTTAAATGTTAAGTTTATTAATGCCATATTAAGCTACTGTTAAAATGTTATCTAACTCTAATGTTAGTGTTAAGTTTTCTTTACCAAACTTTTTAACAGCTATATCAGCAGTTATTGTCGCAGACCTACTACTACCTGTAAAAGTTATTGTTTGTCCGTTTTCTATTGTTTGCGCAGAGCTAACTGTTACGTTAACACCATTACTAATAGCGTCTACATGTGGCGCAGTTGTTGTAACGCCTATACCTGTCATCAACACTGTGTCAGCAGCTTTTATGCCCTTAGTGCTTGTTAAAGGTATTGTTGTGCTATTAGAAACAACTGCGTCAGTTGTCGTTACTACAGGGTCAATAACTAGTTTTAAGTTTTTCATTTCAACAACTGTAGAGTTAAAACTTTCAAAAGAATTTTTTCCATAACCTTTAAAAGTTATTGTTCTGTCTGCTACAAAAGTTGAACTAGCGCTAACTATAACTGTACCTCCATTGCTATCGCTTATAACGTTGTTTGTTATAGATTTTGGCACGATATAAACAGGGTTTTTAGCGGTTGACTTGTTAATATCTTTGTAACCAGGTATAATGCTCACTATAGTAGCGCCACTAGCTATACCAGTACCACTAACAACCATACCTTCTGAAAGCTTAGATATATCTTTTAGTTCTAAAGAAGTACCAGATCCAGCGTTTAAAGTGTCTTTTGTAGTTGATATGTAAAAATCTTTTGAAGATGGTTGTTTTGCTATAACAAAGTGAGTTAACAAATCATCATCACTTAGTGTTACTGGCCAAGAAATAGAAAACTGTCTATTTGAATAAGATGCTGACACTTTGCTAGATGTTCCAGCAGCTACTACGTTGCTTGGTAAAGTATTATAATCACCATTATTAGCGGTAGAGCTTAAAGAAAAAGTTAAAGAAGTGTCTATGATTTGATTTATTTCTAAAAAGTAAACCAAACCATTAGAAATTTTTTTATCAAAAATTGTGTTAAAATAAGCTTCTGCATAAACAACTATAGAGTATTTATCATCGTCAGTAACCGCGGGAAGATGAATTGTACCATAATAAATCCCACTTTCATCTATAGCTTGTTGTGACAACTTAGTTGGTGTTGAAGAAAAAGATCCAGCTGGTGTAAGAACATTTTCTTCTAAACTAACTATAGTGTTTTCAGGAAAATTGTAAAAGTTACTATCTTCATTAGTTATAACAACACTAAAAACACTTCCAGGGTCTCCAGTTGCAACGTAACCAACAAAGCTTTGCGCTCCTGATATAACTGCAGTATCTAAAACAAACGATCTTATTTTTTTCATATTAATCTATATCTTTATTTGTTACTCTTCCTTGTGTTCTTTCGTTTGTTTCTTGTTCTCTAACTAAAACTGGCGGTTCTGTTTCGTCTAAAACGTCAATAAACTGCTCTTGCTCTTCTTGAAAAGTTAGTGGTGGTTCTTCTATTACTTCTCCTACAGAATAACTTGCAATACCAATACCTTGAAAAGAAAATTCTTCGGTTTTTATATTTAAAGTTTCTGCTACGTCTTCTCCTTTTATAAAGTTAAACCATTTACCTTCTTTTTTTACAAACTCATCAACAAGCCCTTTTTGTTTTTCAGACTCTATGTATTCTGCGTACCAAGATTTAGACCCGGTGTAGTTTAAAGTTTTATAAGACTTTATTGAAGATGGATCGTCATTTAAAAGAACTGAAACATGTGAAGGTGTAAAATCTCCATAAAAAGTATTTCTATTAACTACTTCTTCGTTGTAGTTTTGCTCTAAATGATGCTTGTATAAAATACCGTGCTTAAAAGTATAATAGTCGTTTGCCATACTAAGACCTTGCTCTGGAATAAAAGATTTAAAACCAGACCAGCCTTTAACGTCTTCGTTAAAAGTTATTGTTTTAGAAGTTTTGCCAATTAAAGAAACATTATACTCGTCTTTGTTTGTGTCATAAGTTCCAACTATGTTTGTTGCAGTTTTTAAATTATCTTTAAAATAATCTGACATACCATACTGAGATATAGGTGTTAAACCGTCCATAGAAAGTCTTAGTACAACACCACGCTGCTTATCTGTAAAATAAGCTCTATAAGACTCTGAAACAAAAGATTCTGGATTTTTAGATATACCATAGTCACCTGAAAAAGGCATTGTTTGTCCTAAAACATTTGTTGTAGCAACTAAGTTAGGATTTCCATCAGCGTTAAATATTGCGTCTTTATTAGCTAATATTCTAACAATTCTATCTTCACACAAAGAAACTAAATCAGTATTTCTACTAAAAAGTTTTTGTATACTTCCGTAAGTAGGATTTAAATCTTTAGTTATTTTTTCTGCAGCAATAAATTGATTTAAATTATTAACACCGTTTATAGAGTTGTATAAGCCAGAGTATATTAAACCACTTTTTCTTCTTTCTTCTTTATAAGCAACATCGGTTGTTGAAGAAACAACAGCGCCTTTATCTATCACTATTTGATTAAAATCATCTCTTAATCTATTTGATTCAACTCCATTACCAAAAGAATAACAATTAAACCAGTCTAAAGTTTGATCTTGACCATGAACAGCTATATCAAAACAACCACTAGCTTCATTAAAAATATTTAAATCAATATTTTCTTTAGGCTCTGTTTCCCAAATAGCGGGATTATTACTGATTAATTGATCAACGTCATTTTCAGCAACTTCTAAAAATTGTATAGACTGTGGAGTGCTTTGATCTGCTCCGTTTGTAGCATCTAAAAAGTTTGCGTATACTGTTGATCCGTTTAAAAAAGAAGTACTGTTTGTTATGTCTGCACTACTACCGTTTTCTTTAGTAAAAGGAATTATGTAGGTTACTCTTCTGTTAATCGCATCCGCAAATTCATCCCACAATTCTTCCATGTTGGCACCTTCAGAGTTGTTAAATGTGTATTGAGACCCGCCGCCACCAGTTGACGTCATGTAAACATTGTTGTAAAAATCAATAACTTGTTTTGCGTTTACATAGTTGTATCTTCTTTCTTTATCAACTGGTCCACTTATTTTAAAGAATTGTTGGTTTTGATCACCAAGAAATTTAAACAACTTGTTTTCCTGCAAACTAGCTATAACACTGGCTTGGTCAGCGTGAGTAGAGTTCTCGCTTGATCCAACAGCAAATAAACTAAGCTGTTCAAGAGGATCTGTGTTTAAAGTACCAGTAGGATAATTAGCCATTGTCCAGTCTAGTATAGCTTGCTCTCCATTTGATTCTAAATTATCAGCAGCATCTGGGTATATTGCTCCAAAAGAAAGCTCCATGTACCATTGGTCTGTTGCTGGATCTTTATAAACTCCTTTACCATAACCAGGAGTGTTGTCGGTGGCACTTCCACCATCTAAAACTCCACTTGCTTGTTGCTTACCTTTGAAATAAGCTTGATCAATAAACCAGCCGCTACCTGTAGAACCATCACCACTAACATTAGCATCAAACTCAAAATTTTCTAACCATTTAAATCTAGTTGCGGTTTGCCCATAACCAGTAGTGCCGCCAACAGCACCTAAACTGCTAGTATAGCTTGCCCAAATGTCAGCAAGGTAATAAACGTTAGCAACACTTGTAGAAGTGTATTCAGTTATTTCTGCAGCACTTTTCAACACGTACTGCTCAGTGCTTGCGTCGTTTTCTATTTTTACAAAAAACTTTCCATCAAACTCTGGTTTGTTTGTTAAAATATTTTGATATATTCTTAATTGTAAATTATTATTTAAAGAAGATGGTACAAAACTAGTTAGTGTAGCGTAGTTTGTGTATATCCAAGTGTCGTCTAAAGAAATAGCTCTGTCTAAATTAATGTTGTAAATTTCATCATCAAGCTCAATACTAGTTATATTATAAAAATCAGATTTTATATTATTAAACGTGTCTTTAAACTGTAAGCTTAAAGGATTTTTAATATTTTCAAGACTAGGTGCTCCATCGCCTTGAACAACAGCTGCGTTTATTTGAAAATTATTTGAATTTACTTGAGGCACAACAAGATTAGCGTTGGGACCATTTTGAAAAAGAGTAGCTATGGTTCCAGAGCCAGTTGAACTACTTACAAAAGTTGTTTTTGTTTTTACAAAATCAGGAGCTTCACTTTCTATAGCAATTATTTTGTATTTTAAATTTTCTTGTATTTGAAGGTTTGAGTCTAGTTGTTTTTTTAATATTAAAAAAGTTTGTTCATCAACTTTATTTCTATCTGACGAGGGAAAAGAAAGCCATATATTACCATCTTTAGCTCTATACACTCTGTCCATAGCTAAATTATAATACTCGTTAGAAGTTTCTTTAATAAACATTTTATAAGAACTAGCCCACTCAGGAGCAGGTGATTGTAATCTAAAGTTTATTTCATTTTTATTAGCAGATTCAGTTTTAGGAATTTTAAAAGAAGAAACTGAGTCTGTAAAAACTGGAGTTTCTCTTCCAAAAGCATCTAAATAAGTAACACCTAACTGGTAGTTTCTTATTGATTTTAAAGATTTTTCAGGTTGTAAAACAGTTTGATTTGCGCCTACTCTTAGATCATACCAAGCTTCTACAACTGGTTTTTGATCAAGATTATAGTTTTGAACGTAATTGCCGTAAACAACCCTGTTGCCAGTTATTTCTTGAGCCAAAGCTTTTATAGGCACATTGTCGTAAGGTCTTAACAATTGATTTGAAGGAAGTAACGCGTATATAATGTCTGAAGAAACATTGTAAAAATTTGATAACCAGCTATTAGTTGTTTGGTTATTAACAACTAAACCAATATCGTCTTTAAACTTTATTTTGTCAACAATATAAACGTTTGTAGAGTTTGACTCTTTATAAAGTATGTCTATTTGCACAACATCCTCTAACATGTCTGATTGAACAAAGTTACTTATTGATAATTCTTTTAAATAATTTTGCATACCAGTGTTGTATGCTTTTTTTGTTTCGTAATTAAATAAAGAAGGTAGAAAAGCAATTTCTGAAAAAGGTGCAAAAGTAGAATATTCACCATCTTGATATTTGTACCTACAACTAAACCTAGCTAGTTGTTTGTCAAAAATAGCATCAGTTGTTTGACCAACTTTGTACACTTGCCAAAAATCAGTAATAACGTTAGAATTAGTTTGTATTATTTTTACTTTAAAACTATTAGCAGGTCTATTATAACCACTTGGCCCAGGCCCAGGTGGTCCAATAACGCCAACAAACTGTCCACTAACATTTTCTAACACTTTTACTTTTACATCAAAAACAAAAGGTAAAAACCCGGGTGATAAAGGATTTTTAAAAAGCAATATATCTCCAACAAGAATTGAACCAGCTATATTAAGAATAATACCTTCTAAAATAGGCTCGTCATCAACCGCGTAAGATCCACCACTAACATTTGTCATAAACTCATCATAAGATCCAGTTAAATCAGCACTACCAGACATGGTTAAAGAAACTTGTTCTTTAGGTGCTTTTTTAATAACCGTTATATGTTCTTTTCTTATATCTATATTGTTTATGTCTCTTTCTACAACTACTAGCTTGGTGTGGATTAATCCTGAAAGATCTGTACCTCTTTGACAAGTTTCAATATTTATTTTTTTAGGCTCTGTGCTGTTGTCTGTCCAAAGAAGTAAATTATCAATTATATTTATACCTGTTATAATTGTATTTTTATTAAACTCTAAAACATCTTTATTAACGTCTACAAGTACAGGTATTATATTGCCTGACGAGTGATTATATTGTAAAATAAGATCTATTGTTCCAGCAACAAACCAATATAAATTATTGTTTTTTTCATCAGCAACAGCACCAACACAAACAGAGTTTTCAGGCACAAAAGAAAGTTGGCTAACAGTAGAGTTACCTAAAATATTTTGCACAGCACCAACATCAGATCCTTCTGAAGTTGATATCTGTATATTCATCGCATCTCTATATTGACCATTAGGTACTATTCTTTCATCAAGGTCTTTGTTCATTTTACCTTGACTAAAAACGTGATTAATCTCTGGCATATGCTAGTGTTTTATTTGTTTAGATTTACCTCTAAGAATTTGAGTTAGTTCTTCTGTTTTTAAATTTGACAGTCTTAGCTTAGCTGTTCTTACAGCAGCAAACTTATCTTTTTGAAACCTACGTACGATGTATTCTTGCACGTTTGCTCTAGTTGACATTATAGCGTATGCTATACACTTATACATTGCTTCTTCTGCTAGCTTGTGTACTTGCATTTCTTCGTCAGTACCAAGACTATCGCTTATGTAGTCTAAAACCACAGTTGAACCATTTATTGCAGAGCTAAAATTAATTGTTCCAGATTTATTATCTATATAATAAGATCCATTGTTTTGTGCGTACTGAGGGTCTAGACCATATCTTCTACCTTCGTTAGAAAAATATCTATCATCTTCGTATTGGTTTGCACTGTTATTGTTTGTTGGTGATTGATACGATTTGTATCTTGATAAAGAGTTTGATTGTTTGTTTAGGTTTACAAATATAATTTCTTCACCTAGTATTTGAGTACTCTTAGGATAACCATTGTCCACTGCTACAGAACCATCTAGCAACCACTGCTCGTAGGCAGGGTTTGTCATAGTTATACCCATACCAGGAAAATTACCACTAGTAGAACTACCAACTGTAGCCACTGTTGTGTTTTCAGGTATTCCAGGTCCAAAAATAGTCATACCTACTACTATATCGTGACCAGCTGTAAAAAAATTCATTTGCATTTTACTACCAGGACCGTAAGCAAGCTCGTTGTTTTGATAACCGCTAGCGTTTGTAGTTAAAACTCTAGTTTCTTTTACAAATTGAGGTAGTAGATTATCAGATTTAACATCTCCAGTTCCAGTTCCAGATGTTTTTTTACCACTTTTTGTTATACCGTATTCTTCATATTCATATGTAGGTGGTATTGATGGTGAGTATATTGCGTTGCCATCTTCATCAACACCTATTCTATTTTCACCAATTTTAAAATTTCTAATAAAACTATTTGTTTCAAATTTAAAACTACCATCTGTATTTTGTTGATAAGCAGTAGGATTTGATGATTTTGATATAGGGTATAGTTTTCTTTGAATACCATTAGAGTCTACAGAGGATAAGCATACATAGTTAACATAGTCAATAGGTAAAGGCATTTGCAAAGATGCAGGTACTTCCATTTCAAAAGACTTTGTAGATTTAAAAGTGTCAAAGCTTAACTCTTGCAAAGCTCTTTGAGCGTGAAAAGCAACGTCAAGTCTTTTTACTTTGCTAATTATTTTATCTTCACCAACGTAAGCTATAATAAATTGACTTATAATATCACTTAATGATGTAAATTGATAATTACCATAATTTTCATCACCACTATTTTGAACGCCATCATTCCCTTCGTAGTATTCTCTTTGCGTTTGATTTATTAATCCCATTTATTATTGTTTTTGTTGTTGAATACTTTTAGTTTCTTCTGTTGAAGCAGCTTGATAAACTGTTGCATCTTTAATTGCAATACCAGCTAAAGCAAGAATTTTCATAACTAAATTATTTTCTTCTGAAACATGTAGTTCAAAGTTATCTGAAGATGACTCTTCATATAAAGCGTTTTCACCTACAATAACGTAACCCCAAACTGCTTTGCTTGGTTTTGCAATGTAACTAACAAGTACTCTTTCTGTTGGAGGTTTTGGATATGGATAAACTTTAATTCTTTCTCTATCAAACTTGTTTGTAGATCCAGTTTTTGCAGGGTATCTAACGTAAAAAGGTCTTTTTTTAGTTTGTTTTGTTAACGGAGAGGTTCCGTATGTCATTAATTCTTTAATACTTAATTTTTCAGCTAATCTAAATCCTGATTCAGAATCATAATCAACTCTAACCATACCTATTCTGTATAGATCTTCTATAGTTTCTAATAAAACATCTCCATATATATTAACAGCAACAAACCTACTGTCGTAGCGTTCAAATATACTAATTTTTTCTTCAATGTTTGTTACCATGTCAGAATAACTAGTATCGTTACCTGGTAATCGTAAAAATTGATTTTGATCGTAAAAGTATTGCTCAAAAATATCCATCTGAGCTTGGTTGGCAAATAAGTTAAACTCTTGAGGTGTTATATAACCTCTTTGT
>Ga0209336_10001139_pt1 | contig 13048 bp, 21 predicted proteins | sample LinPmetageLP32_FD_184042 | JGI IMG/M metagenome (GOLD analysis project Ga0209336, IMG submission 184042) | Marine viral communities from the Pacific Ocean - LP-32 (SPAdes) (version 2) | ecosystem: Environmental > Aquatic > Marine > Oceanic | place: Pacific Ocean | collected 2009-08-23 | reverse complement strand
ATAAATTCATCTTACAATGGCACTTGCTCTGCCATATAACTAGCAGTAATGAAGCAACAGCACCCAATACTAATACCACGGCACCTGCTGCTTGATCTACACTATAATTTTGTAATTGTCCCGCCTCTGACATTATTATATTTAATATAATAAATTAATAAAAAAAGGTAAAAAAAATATTTTTAACTAATCTTCTCGTATTCCTCCTCGGGTTCAGGTTCAAATTCATCATCCATCAAAGGTACAAAATCATCTAAACCTGCTACGGGTATCATATAATGCTGAATACAATTACTACCAGTATATTTTACTTTAAAACTACTATCTTCTTTTAATTCCATAATTTTCGAGCAATTTGAGAAAACGAATAAAAAATATACTCGGTAACCGTTATCAATCGCTTGCTGACCTGCCATTACTTTAGATGCGGTAATAATAGTATCTTCATAAGCATCTGATGAATTCCTTCTACCTTTAACTTCTACAATTATTTTTGCCTCTGTATTTTTAAAATCAAGAATATCAAATATATCGTTTTCGTTTCTTTTAAAATCTGTCTTGAAATATTTATTTAATTCAGGTAAAGCAGCATCTTCAATTTTTCTACCTGCTTCCCATAATTCTTTGTTAAAAGCGAAGTGAGGCATTCTATAATCAAATTAAATAAAATAATTATTCATTCCTAACTTATAAATAAATATAGATACTTAATATATAATAATGTCCGGTGAGAAAAAAAGACTAGAGCAATTTTTATTACAGACAAGAGCGTTTAGAATTGATCCTAGATTTGCGCCTCATGATATAAATAGATTAAGATTATTAGAGTCTCAGAGGTTAGCGGGTAAAGTTCCTGTATCTGAAAGACTTAAAAAAGAACAAAAAAAGAAAAAGAAAAAAGCAAGAAGAACCAAACAATTAAGAGGGGATTTATCAAGAAATTTAACTGAACAAAGGAGATTTGTAAAAGGTGAACGACGAGATAAAGATACAGAAGAACCTAGAATAGTAGGAGACCCTAAACCAGTTCCAGTAGGTGCGGCATATGACCCAGAAATAGAGAGACGTAGATTAGATATACAACAGGCAGCAATAGATCAAAATAGACTTGATAGAATAGCAGATAGAGCAGAAGGAAGGCGAAGACAAGAAGCAGAATTAGCAGTTAGAAGAGGTGAATTAGCAGCAGGTAGAGCGGAGAGAGCATTAATTAGAGCAGCAATACCGGCACCTGTAGCACCTGCTCCTATTGTAATTCCACCAGCAGCAGCACCAGATATAAGAATAGGAGGACCTACAATTAATGTACCACCCGCCGCTCCAGCACTTGAGGACCCAATACCAGAAATTATAAGATTAGGTGATAGATTAAGAGGAGATTATGATGCTTTTGGTGCGGAACAAGACGCAAGAAATAGAGAAGGTTTCGCACAACTTAGAGAACAAATAGATTTAGAAACTAGGCAAAATCGCCAAACATTAGAAACAATTGAAGCGAGACAACAAGCACAAGATGAAAATAGAAGAGCAGATATAGCGAGACAAGATGCCCAATATCAACAATTTGAAGAAAGATTAGGTGCTGGAGAACGTGCTTTAGGTGAAGGCAGAGAAGAAGTAATTAGAGAAATTAGAGGTGCTGAAGATAGATTAAGAGGAGCACAAAGAGATTTAGATACACCTTCAAATTATGATGATGTGATTTTACAAGCAGTAGATAGAGCAGTTTTACAAGGTTTTGATGAAGCAAGGACACCTACACCGGGTAGTAGATTTGAAGAAGTAACTCCTACACCTGAAGCGCAACCAAGTCCATCATTAGCACGACCAAATACGCCAGTATCACCTGTAACATTAGAAGAAGATTTAGCAGTAGTAGAAGGTGGTGGTGAATTAAATTTACCCCCTGTTTTAGTGGGTGGTTCATCTGCTGATCGTGAGCGTGAAGAGAGATTAAGATTATCTCCAGCAGAACAGAGACGAGTATATCCACGTGGAACAGCGGGTTCTGGATCAAAAAGAGGAGGAGCGGGACCACTTAGAGCAGCGGCAGATCCTCTGGAACCAAGGGAAGTATTAAGACAAAGTAGATTAGCATTAGAAGAAGCGGAACCAGGATTACAAGAAGAAGAACAAGAAGAAGAAGAGGAACAGAGATTAAGATTAACAACTACTCAAGATTTTTTATCAGGTTTTGAAAGAAAAGTAGAACCAGAACCGGAACCACAATCTACAGTTTCCCCTTCTCTAGCAGCGGCACGTTCTGCTCAGTTAGTATCGTCAAGAACAGCGGAGAGAGTTATAGAACCTGCTGGTGTTCAGGCATTGGCAGCACCTGCGGAAGGACGAGGACAAGTTGAAAGTGAAGAAGAAGAAGAAGGAGAAATTTTAGATTTAGCACAGCAAAGATTAAGAGAATCTAATCAACTTTATGATAGTAGTTTCGGTGAATTAACGAGTCAAGTAAGACCCGGACCACGAGGAGCACGTGGGCAGAGAGGTGGTTTAGGTTTCAGAGTTAGAAATAATACAGATAGAACCCTTAAAAGAGTAGGACCAGGTGATGTTGTTAATGTAATTGGTGTTGAAGAAGGTGAAAGGGGTGGAGGTGTATATCGCTTAGATACACAAACCGCCGCCGGGACAAGGGTAGGATTAGATCAATTTGGTCCTTTAGTTGATGATGGTTCATTCTTATTTGAAAGAGGACACCGCCATGAATTAGGAGGACACTTTGATAGAGAAGAATACGGGGCACCATCTGTAGAACCATTATTAGAAGAAGTGGCGCCTGAAGGTGCAGGTTTATTACAACAAGGAGCAGAAGCAGCAGGTGGCGCAGCAGCAGCAGTAGTAGGTGGTGCGGCAAGATTAGCAGGTGGAGCAGCATTAGGAGCAGCACAAGGTGTAGCAGAACAATTACCGAGTGCAGGTGATGTAGGAGCAGCATTAGGTCGTGGAGCAGTAGGCGCAGTATCAGGGGCGGGTAGATTAGCAGCAGGTGCCGTAGGTGCTATAGTAGGAGGTGAGGAAGAAGCACCACAACCTACACTAAGTAGTGATGAATAAATTTTTTGAAAATAAAATATATAATATAATATAAATAATGGTTAAAGTTACTTATAAAGGTGAATCAAGAAATATACCTGCTCAATATCTCAAAGGTTTAAAAGGTGAAGATAGAAAAAAACAAATTAAAAGTATTTTTGAAGGAACTATAAGACCCGAGACAAAAGCACCACAAAAAAGGAGTAGTCACGTAATTAAATTTGAGAAAAAATATAATAAAAAAATTACAGATGAGGATTTTATTCATAAAAATATTATTACAAGAACAGGTCAAAAAAAAATAATGGATAAAGCAATGGGCGCTTATTTTTCAGGTGGTTCAAGACCTAATCAAACTCCAGCATCATGGGCATACGCACGTTTAGCATCAGTAATTACAGGAGGTGGAGCAAGAAAAGTTGATATTAAAATTTGGAATCAATACAAGATAAAAAAAAATAAAAAGTAATAATATATAATGCCGATTACAATGACGATTAAAGAAGCAGAACCAAAAACAAAAAAAAGATTTACTGCTATATTTAGATTACATAAAGGCGGGAAAGTTATAAAAATAACCCACTTCGGGCAGCGTGGAGGTAAAACTTATATAGATGAAGGTGATAAAACTAAAAGGAAGAATTTCAGAGCAAGACATAAAAGAGACCTTGAAACAAAGGATTTTAAAAGAGCAGGTTATCTTGCCTACTTCTTGCTTTGGGGAGATAATACTTCACTAAAAAAGAATATAGAAGATTATAAGAAAAAATTTAATCTAGATTAAGATATATAAATATGCCGAGCAAAAATAAAGAAGTTTTAAAAGCATTAAAAGATGGTAAAATTACCAAGAAACAATACGATAAATTACCCGACGCATTACTATTAGGAATCGCTAAGAAAGGAGACAAGAAAGGAGGTATTAAAGAGAAACGTAAGAAAGCATCGGGTAAAGTTGGTCGTCCTAAAGCAGGCAGCAAGGTAACCGTTAAAGAATAAAATATATATTAATATTATAATAATGCTTTATAATATAATTTATATGATGATTCGGAGTCCTTATGATAATAATGGTTGTTGTGTTAGTTGTGGTTATACTTGGTGTGAAACTCTTAATGAGTGCGTGAGGGTTTGGGAAACTTACTGTGAATCATTAGAGAATGGTCATTAAAATATAAATTAAATATATAATGGCGACTTTTCAACATAAAAATTTTTTAAAACATGATGACTATATGACGCCTAAATATGCTTGGGATAATATACAGGAATATATCCCAAAAGATAAAGTAATCTGGGAGGCGTTTATGGGTGATGGTAAAAGTGGTGAATATCTAGAAGAATTAGGTTTTAATGTGATACATAATGATAATGATTTTTTTGAAAGTAATGAAGGAGATATAATAGTAAGTAATCCACCTTTCTCAAAAAGTAAAGAAATAATGCCGAGATTAAAAGAATTAGATAAACCTTTTATTTTAATATTACCATCAAGTAAAATTAATACTCAGTATTTTAGATTATTTAAGAACCAATTACAAATTATTATACCAAGGAAAAGAATACAATTTATTAAGAATGGTAATGAACTCAAAAATCAGTGTAATTTTGATTGTTTTTATTATTGTTATAAGATGAATTTACCTACAAGTATTGTATGGTTAGAATAATTTAACGTTACAAGTTAATTTGTGCTTCGCTTAATTTTCGCGTTTATTAAAGTATTTAAATTTTTTTCTATAGTCATTGTATAATAATGACTAATGAATTTTGGGTATTCGCAATTGTAACTTTTCTATTTGCTTTAAGTGTTAAAAAATATATTGATTTAGATTCATTAAGAGAAAGTATAGAAGATTATTTAGCAGAAGTATCACCTCAAGAAACAATAGAAGAAGAAGATTTAGTAGGATTAGAAGAAATACGGGATATGATAGAAGATTTTGTTGTTAGAAATCCTGAAATATTTTCTAGAATTAATATAAAAGATGAATAAAAATCAACTGAAAAAAGAATTGCAGAAATCTAATCATATTTACATTCAATCTAATGATCCCAGATTTAATTATGGTTTTCATAAAGAAAAAACTATTAAAGATTTTGAAAAAACACCTGAGGTAATTAATTTATCTCAATATGATTATAGTTTTATCAGAGAAGATGATGATGATAGAAAATTACCAGAATTAATATCAACAACTGAATTAGCAAGTTTCCAAAATTTAGATGATATGGAAGAATTCTATAGACAAAAACACCCTAATTTACCAGATGAATATTATGGAGTTATGGCGAGATATTCTACAGGTAATCCTATTACAAAAAAAGAAGTTAAAAATTCTGTTAAAAAAGTTAAGAAAGACCCAAAGAAAAAATTACCCGTTGGGATAACTATGAATAAAGGAGATTTTACACTTTCTTTTGATTGAATATACTAACCTTAGGATGTCTCCGACTAATATTTTTTTCATTAAATTATTTTTTAAATTTTATTATATACTTTAAATATAATAATGTTAGGTAGTAAAATAATCAGCACTCATGGTTTAGGACAGAAAGCGATGAGAGTCGCAAAAAAGGTTGGTAAAGTTGCTAGTGGAGCAGGTGCTGTAGGTGCTGCTGCTCTTGCTGTAAGAACGGTTGCTCGTGATGAAAACGTGCGCCAGGTTGGACGCATGCTTGCTCCTGGTGTTGCCGGTTTAGTTCATAACGCCATGCGGTGATCTGCTGGAGATTAAAAAAAAAATACATCGTTAAATAAAATTAAAATATATTTATTTTATATAAATATGACTACTGTAGAAGAAGCAAAAAAAAGAGGTCCTGAAAGACACTTAACTAATAAATATAATTTTGCTGGTCCTGGCACATTCTATGCCGCCCGTATGAAAGGTTCTGATTTTTATGAGAACTTGATGAAAGAGGCGGGGAAACCAGTAGTAGGAACCAAACCGTATAATGTTGCTATTAATAAGGTTGATGCGTGTGCTAAGATACACGACGCAACATACGTTGATAAAAACGCGAGTGCTGCTAAGGTAAAAGCAGCAGATATAATATTTCAAAATTGTGTAAGTAAAGTTAAACCTTCAGATGGAATACCACAATTTATATTAGCGAAGGCAGCAAAGATTGGGTTTCAAGGTAAATTAGCAACAGAAGACGCAGGTGTGATTCGTAAAGGTTCATTCGCAGCAGGTGGCGCTAAACATAGTGCCTTAGGTCAAAAAGTTACAGGTGCTATTGGTCTCGGTAAAAAATCTGCTCGCTCAATTACAAAAGGTATTAAGCAAGCAACCGTGGGAACGATTACGGTTAAACCGTGAGGTATGCTCCTTTGGGTGCTTCTTTTTTAGATAACCTCGCTTAATTTTCGCGATTTTTAAAGCACTTAAAAAGAAAATATTTAATATTGTTAAGTAGACAATATGAATAACAATAATGATTTCTGGAATTTACTACCTTCTGATATTAAATTAAAGATTCTTAATACAAATAAAGAGAGTGAAAGAGATGAATTTTACAAAAATAATTATGATAATTTTATAAATAATTTTAAAAATAGAGTTGATGGAGATAGATGGTATTCGAATGATGTTATTTACTCCTGGAAACAAAGATATAATTGCCCGGGTTGGAATGAAGATATTAATGATATTTCAAAAAAAAGATACCCATTAACAACATCAATTAAACAAATTTCTTATCATATTGATAATTACGCTTAAGCAAAGCATATTTCATTAAATTTTTTTCTTATTTTTTTCATTAATTTTACTTTTTTTTATAATATTATGTTATATATAATGTTAGCATCCTATCGGGAAACAGGAACAACTGCGTCACGAGTGATTTATATCAACAGCAAGGACGCAACCGCAATTATGGGCGATAATCGTTCTGATTTTGATTTTACATTAGAGGAACCTATAGTAGTTCCAAATCATCATAATATTTTATTAAGTGTTTATTCTGCTGAAATTCCTTATTCATTCTATAATTTTAGGAATGGAGTCAATTGTAAATTAGATTATGCTATTACTGGATATAATACTCCTGCTGCTTATGATGCTCAGGGTAAGTTAACTATGGGCGCTCTTCCTCTGGGGCAAACACTTACTATACCAGAAGGTAATTATAACGCGATTGAATTAGCAGCACTTTTAACTGCTGGTATTTCTGGTCTTGAGTGTTTATACGATGCGAATAAATTAAAGTTTAGTTTCAGAAATTTAAATAAAGGATCACGAATTACTCTCGCTTTAAAGAATGGTCAAGACACAGGAACACCTGATGCGCCAGGTGAAGATATGAATGAAGAGTTAGGTTTTGATTGGTTTAATATATTAGGTGATCCGTTTGTTGAGATGGAGAATGTAGGATTAACTCCTAATTATTATGGATATAGTAATGCGACCCTTGATGTCAATGGTAATCCTATACCTGGTCCGGGAACTGATAATAATAGACAAGGTCCCTTTTTTGTTAAACCTGCTTTTTATTTATATAGTGATGATGCTGCTGATTTAACGAATAGTGTTAGGTCATTATTTATGAGGACAAATTTATCGACAACGAGTGTTTTAGATAGTCATATAGGTGGAGGTTTTTCAAATATTTTAACCCGAGTACCGATTAAAGCAGACCCGGGTCAGGTGATAAATATAGATCCAATCAATGGAAACGTCCATAAATTATTATTAAAACTAAAGGCAATTACAAATATATCAATAAGATTAACGAATCAAAAAAACGAAACAATAAATCTTAATGGACTTGATTTTGATATATCATTAAAACTTGAATTTGTAGAAGACCATGATTTAAAAGAACCCGCTAATGTCAGAGAAACTTTATATCAACAAAGTCAAAAATTCGCGCAAGAACAAGCACTACAGATAGAACAACAGGAGAATAAACTAAAACAAATAAAAGCAAAGAAGAAGAAGAAAAAAAATAAAGATTAAATATATATAATGGGTTTCTTTTCAACATTAGGTTCTAAAATTAGTCACGCGGCGCATCATCTGGGGCAAAAAGCGAACAGTGTAGCGAAGAAAGTAGGGAAAGCGGCGGATGTAGTAGGTAAAGTATCAAAGGGTGTAGCAGCAGTTGCTGGAACTTTAGCAGCAGGTGCCGCTCTCGTCGGTGCTGAACCAGTTGCCGCAGGGTTACTTGGTGTCGCTGGGGCGGCAAAAGGAGTTCAGGTTTTGGCAACAGGAGTTTCAGCAGGAGCAAAAATAGTTGGTAGAATGGGACAGGCGGCGGATACAGCAGCATCAGTAGCAGATCACGGCGGACACGCAATCGATAAAATTAGGGCAGGTAATGTAATGGGAGCAGTGAAAGAAGTTAAGGAAACTGAGAAAGCGGGACGTAATCTTAAAAAACAAATTGAAAGAAAAAAATAATTATCTATGTTAAGTATAAATAATTATGCCCAAGAAAAACGATAATCCTTACAAGAATCTTAAAGAAGGTGCTTTTACTAAACAAGCAAAAGCGAGGGGTATGAGTGTTGATCAATTTTCTAAATTTGTAATCAAAAATTACAAAGATAAAAATAGTAAATATAATCCTAATATTACAACTTATAGACGCGCGTTATTTGTTAAAAATCTATCAAAATAATTAACGAAGTTTAATCCTGTGGATAATTATCTATGTTAAGTAAATAATGGAATTAATATTAACCCTGAGTCTGCTATTAAATTTATGTTATACTGTGCCCGAATTAAAAAAATTATATTTAGAATATCAAAATAAAAAATCTAATAGATTAATATATACTAATGGCAATGAAAGGGAGTAATGTGGTTAATGTTACCTCAATTGATGAAGAACGTCTTAAATTTAGAGTTACTATCGCTATACAAGGGTCCGGTGTAGGATTAGGAGCAAATCCCCCTTTTGGAGAATATCCAGTAGCAATGCCGATTCCTACTTTTTTTGGTAATTCTAATGAATATAGTCAATGCTTGATAAAGTGTAATGGATTTATGGCGTATGACCCGTCAGGTATTGCCGATCCTGTATGGGATTGTGCACAAGCGGCACCGGGAGCACCGAGATTTTTTCAAAAAGTTGGAGCACTTGAAATTCAACTAGATATCCCGTCTTCTCAGACAACAACAATTACTCAGGGGTCAACGTATGCTGGTGCTGTCGGGGGGGATGAATTAGGTTTAGCAAGAATAGGTGGATACCGTGAGTTAATGTTTTTAGATTGTCATAGTGTGGGAGATAATACGGGAGCGAATTATGTAGTTCAAGGCACCACTGCTGCATGGTCGGGTAAATCTACTAGTGACCCTATCTTATGTGGTAATCCATTCGGTCAAACGATAACGATAAAAAATAAAAACGCGATTCTTGATGAATCGTGTTATCTAGTGCAACACGCCGCTGGCGTCGGTGCTGTTGATCGTGGTAATTATTTTTATAGTTTTGATATTCAGATGGTTCCGAACAAATAATTGAAATTTAAAAATTATTATCTAATATTAAGATATAATGAAAAGATCAGGATGGGTTTTATATCTCTTTGAAGATGATAATAAAAAAGAAATATTTAAGATAATGGAATTTAAAACAATAAGGGATTTATCTTATGTAATTGAAACACCTCCTGCTATTATTTCTAATTGGTATCACGGTTTAATTAATCCTCGCGGAATTTTAAAAAGTTGTATGTTGGTTCAATCTATTCCTATTGATTAAATTTGTGTAAATAACAAAGTATTTAAAAAAGAATTATGTAATTAAATTAACTGAATATGATGACTTTCAATTGTAAAATTTACCATGATATTGGAGATAATACTTCGATGACTCTACATAATAGAGATTATAATAATCTAAAAGATATTGCTAATGACTTAGGACTTACTTATCAACAAGTTGCTGATTTAAGTTCAAGGAAAGATAAGAAGAAATATCAAGAATTTAAATATTTTCCTAAAATAGAAATCAACAGAATAAAAAAAGAATCTTAAGTATAAATATAATGCCTATTACCCACGAACATACAACCCCACAACATCAGGTATTGATAAATCAATCTATTATAAAAAGGGTTGAAAGTGATATAAAAAAATTAACTAGAGATATAGATGAGATTAAAGAAACATTATTATTTATCAGAAAATATATAGAAATTAAGAAAGCAAGAGAGGATGCTAAGTGGTTTTAATAACTAACTAAATTTTTTAACTTATTAATTTTTTAAATTTATTATATTTTATTTAAGTATAAATATAATAATGAGTGTTCCTGATTCTATTGATTACACTTCAATTTTACCTATGGCAGTTGAGAGTCGTGTCCGCCGTCGTGGATTTGTGCCTTCTAATGGTGCTTCTTTTGTTTCTAACCAGAACAATATCATCGAAATCCCCGTATCCGCCTCCGCATTCCTTGATACCAAGCACAGTTTTCTCCGTATGAATTTACTAAATACTACAGGAGCATCTTTAGGCATTGATTTTGGCGGGGGGCACGGATTAATTCGGAGACTTCGTATTATGCAGGGTGGAACAGTTCTTTCTGATTGCCGTGAATATGGGCGTCTTATGTCGTCTATTATTCTCCCTTGCCAATCTACTGAAGATTCCTTAGCAACCCGCTCTATTAAGGAGGGTCAGCGCTATGCTAACAGCACTGTTGGTCCGAGTGGTGTAATGGGTGTTGCCATCGGTGGTGCTGCTTCGGAACTTACTGGCGCCTGTGTTAATACCCCTACCAATGCGAATGATTCAACCTGTCTCGCTGCCGTTGGTTCCAACTATACTTTCTCGGTACCTCTGATGAATGGTCTCCTCGGAACAACTCAAGATAAACTTGTCCCGCTTTTCTTACTGAACTCGGCACCTATTGTAATTGAGATTACGCTTACGCCGGCAGTAGATATTGGTGTTTGGGGTGCTGCTCCGGGCGGATACACGATTAATAATGTCCGCTATTTTGCGTCTCTTGTAGAAACTGGACCTGCTGTTGAAGATCAGATTAGAATGGTTCAGCAAGAAAGCGGTGGTCGTCTTGTCCTCAATGGTGTAGATTATACACATCATCCGGGGAATGTTCCTATTAATTCTGTTGGTCGTGTTTCTCTCCCGGTTCCTGTTCGTAAGAAGTCTATTAAGTCTGTATTATTCTCTGCCGCCGGAACTACCTTTGCCGGTGGTGCTGGTGCCCGAATTAACTTATTTAATCAGTCATTCGGCGGTCATCTAAATCTGACTGAATATCAATTAGCAGTTGGTTCTCGTCGTGTCCCAGAAGTCCCTATTCAGTTTAATGCCGGGGGTGGCGGTGCTCTCCTTAATAAAGCGCAGTATTTTGAAGAGTTATCAAAGTGCTTCGGAGATACTAAATCTGCTCATGGTCTAGGAGTGATGACAAGGGTTAATAATTCTAACTTTAGTGGAATTACTGCCGGTATGGCACCGCCTTCAGTTGCTGGTGGTGCCGGTGCGATGGGTAGTCATCGTTTCTGCCCATTCGGGATTGATTGTGAGGCATTCCAACCAGATGGAAAAGGTGGAGGCGCTTTAGAGTCGGGTATTGATACGGCGTCGTCATCCACTCCTCTCGAACTCGTCCTGGATATCGGTGCGGCAGTAGCGGCGCCTGTTGTTGTAGATATATATGTTGTTCACGATAGTATTTACTTTATCGATATGGTTGGTAATATTCGTGTTGCTCTATAAGCAAAGCAGACTCCGTTAAATAAATAACTAAAATTTTAATAATCTCTGTTTTTTTTTCTATATTTAAGTTATAAAATATGGATACCGGTCGCAAATTACCCCGTAATGCTAATTATATGGAGCATCTTCCCCTCGCTATGTCTTCCCAAGCAAAGAGACGCAATTACTTCCCGGTGAATGGTCAGTCATTCACATCCACGGGTAATAATATTATCCGAATTGATATCTCGGGTGATTCATTCCTAGATACGAAAAATTCTTATCTTACTTTCAGGTATAATAATACTACTGGTCAGGCAATGGGTTTTGATTTCGGCAATGGGCAGGGTTTTATACGTCGCCTGAGAATTGAGCAGGCGGGCAACGTCCTTACCGATTGTAATAATTACAATAAATTACTTTCGTCTATTCTGTTACCGGCACAGGGTGATCGCGACAATCTTAAGTCCAGATCAATTACTGAGAACGCAAGATTTAATAATGATAAAGCAAATGGTAATGCGACTGCTGCTACTCCTGCTGCTGATGTTAGTGGTGCTTCACTCACTACTCCCGCTCATGGTGCTGGACTTATAGTTGCTAATGTTGCTGTGCCGCCTGCTAACCCTACTGCTGGTTCTACTGCTACTTTCTGTATCCCGCTGGTTAATGGTCTCTTAGGTGTAAATCAGGATAAGATGGTCCCCCTTCAGTTACTTGGTTCGTCTCCTATCACTATTGAGATTGAATTAGCACCTGCTCTTGATATTGGTATTTTCGCTGCTGTTCCCGCCGCTTACACGATTGATACCGTTCGGTATGTTGCTGCTCTAGTTGAAACTCCACCTGCTTTAGATGAACAGTTAAGAATGGTTCAGGAACAGAGCGGAGGCGCTATCATGCTCTCGGGCACGGATTACACACACTTCCAGGGCACAATATCTGCTGCTGCGACTGGTCAGCAGAATATCAACGTTCCCGCCCGTCGTAGAAGTATTAAGTCTATCCTATGGTCTGGTGCTTCTCAGTCATTCGTCGCTGGTGGTGGTTTAGCACAGGACCAGAGATACAATTTATCCTATGGTGGTAATTTCAATATGCAGGAATATTCTGTTAGGGTCGGTTCTATTCAGTATCCATCGGAACCGGTTCAGTGTAATTACGCGGGCGCCATCGGTCCCGCCGGTGTTCGATCGGAGCACGTGACAGAGTTAGAGAAGTGTTTCGGCACTCTCGGTTCTACTGTTGGTGTTGGTTCTCTGTGTGGTTCTAATTTTGCTACCGCTGATTGTGATGTCGCACAGATGACGACG
>Ga0209336_10001138_pt1 | contig 13053 bp, 18 predicted proteins | sample LinPmetageLP32_FD_184042 | JGI IMG/M metagenome (GOLD analysis project Ga0209336, IMG submission 184042) | Marine viral communities from the Pacific Ocean - LP-32 (SPAdes) (version 2) | ecosystem: Environmental > Aquatic > Marine > Oceanic | place: Pacific Ocean | collected 2009-08-23 | reverse complement strand
CTAACTGCATTCTCCCCTAGTTCAGGTGCTAACTTTCTAAGACCTGAATGTAGGACTTGTAATAATGAATTAACAAAGGTAAGGAACAGACTAAGAGAAGAGTATGGTATGCCTCCTGAAGGATACATATGCCCTATCTGTAACTGTAATGAGGAGCAGGTTAAGGGTAAAGGTAATACTAAGAATGGTTCATGGGTATTAGATCACTGCCACGAAACAGAAACCTTTAGGGGTTGGCTATGTCATAAATGTAACAGAGCATTGGGTGGATTTAACGATGACATAGATGTACTAGATAGAGCCAAAGACTACATTAATACTCATTTGAAAAGAATATTTTTAATATAACACAAAGGAGAAGAACGATGAACAAATCAATTATAGGAGGTTTAATTGCTATATGTCTTTTTACATTCAATGTATCCCAATCGCACAGTCAAGTGCCAACCAAGATGGGCTGTCAGTCTATGGAAAAAGGCATGGAGTTCTTTAAGAGTAAAGCTAAAGAGGGTATGCTATTTAGAGGTCTGTCTCAGAAAGGACATATAACTTTAATCTTTTTAAATAAACTAACAGGGTATTGGTCTGCTTCAGTTATACTACCTACCAATGACCCCAACAATATGTGCCTTGTAGATGCAGGTACTACTGGAGAGCTTGTAATAGATGATAAGATGGTGTGGTAGGTATGGGTAGAGAGGATCATAGTGGCACTAGTATAACTACTAAGACACCACTGTATACATTTGATTGGTATATAAAGTGGGTTTCTAGTATAATATTAATGGTTTCAACTATTCTTACAGCTAATAACATTTATCCTGTCAACTTATACTTTCATTCTTTAGGCATAGCAGGTTGGTTAATTGTCGGTATGCTATGGAACGATAGGGCATTGATGGTCATAAACGCATTTGCCCTAGCAACATTACTTATGGCAGTGTTTAGGATACACTCACCATCGTGGATGTAGGAGGAGGTTACGATGTACAATAAAGTAATAATAACTAGACCAGAAGGTAACAAAAGTAGTAATAGCTTTGACTCTATACGAGAGGCTAAGAGTTACGCTAGGAAAAATTCACATCACAAAGATAGAGTACAGATTATAGAAGAAGACCAAGATGAAATTAATATATTATACGATTATATTGTAGAGGATTGGAGTAATAAGTTTGAATGGATTGGTGATGCACGTGATTGATCCCCTTAGTCCTGTAGTTAAACTAGGCGTAGGTGTACTTATAGTATGTTTGATGCTTCTATGTTCTATAGGACTACATTATCTAGGTATAAAATAGGGCAAATCAAACGTGAGGCATTCTAAGGGGGGCTACAGAAGAAGTGGCTATAATCTGGACACTACCTACCAGAGGCTATCTTAGCACCCCTCTGTGCCTTATCCTACGAGGTAGTTTTCTCTGGCTCCTTGATCATTTTCTCTAGTTTGTAGAATTTTATACGATCATTAGGTAAGTATCTCCAAACTGTACCCCTACCATTATCAATCTGTATAATTGTTTCATAGAAACCTATCTTTACTATGATAGCCTTCTCTCCTTCTAGCAAACAGGTATCGCCCTCATTAAAACTAGAGTGCATTCTAAACTTTAACCCGTTCATAAAGTTAGTAGCAAAGTCTCTGACCATAAGAGTAAGTATTAGAGCAAACATAATAACTAACATAGGAGTTATTAACTCTACAAAACTTATAGACATACTGTTTATATCTGTTAGCTCTTTCATTATTTATCCCGACTATTCCACAATTCAAATAAAGTAGTTATCTGCTTCTTCATATGTTCACAATCTACGTGAATTTTAATGAGTGCAAATATCACACCCCCTAATACTATGAAGGCTGGTATGGCTGTATTAATTATATCTAAGACTGAAATCTCACTCATCTCCTGTACATCCCTATGTGTTAATCAAGGAACATCAACCTCTCATGGTTCCTCCTCTTAATTAAACCCTTCAGTTTCCTACCCCCTGCAAATACCCAACGAGGAAATTCGTCTGCCGCCCCAATGTAGTCACCTCTGTTAATCTTTCTACGTAGTGTGCTACTCTGTAGACTCCCACTACCTAGATTAAATACAAATGAACAAAGAGAATTAAATTGCCCATCCTCTAGTGGCACTTTTATTAATCGCAGTACCGCTACCTCTGATATTTTTACATCTCTACGTAGTAACTGGTCTGCCTGTTCCTCGTTTATGTCAGGATGCTCCTCTGTTACTCTATTATTATCTAAGCCCCAGATAGCTCCATACCCTATCGTCCAGTGCGAGGCAGGGCATAGGTAGGCAGAGGGGCTGTAACCCTCATATAACTTAATTAAGTTCAGCCCCTCATCGGTCATGTGCCTCATGCTTTACTTTTCTTCTTTTTCTTTTTAGGAAAACCTGCTTTCATATTGGCATAGGCTTTGTCCGATATAGTACTATTACCTTTAGTACGTGATGTACCTTTTGCTTTTCTGTTATTCATATTGCGGTACAAAGACATATTATTTCTTGCCTTTCTTTTTACCCATAGCACCACCATGCATCATTTTAGCAGCAGGTTTCTTTTTACTCATAGCACCACCATACATCATCTTAGCCTTCTTAGGTGGCCTACCCTTTGTATTTCCATACGTACCTTTTCCTTGTGGCATAGCTTACTCTCCTTCAATACTTATCAGTTGGTCTTTGTTTGTGTGACAACCACACCTACAGACCTCTGGGTCACAATTACATTCGATGCAACTATCGCAGTTACAACCTCCTGTAATAGAATCTCTATTGTCTTCTATTATTACACTGTTTTCATCTGTTATCATTGTAGCACTAGCTCCCCCATAAAATACTTTACCGCTAATCATTGTCTATTTCTCCAGAACTCTTTGTCCTTTAGGTATTTATTAATGTCTGTTTCTTTCTTAGGTGGATCTACTTTAACCCATTTATCCTCTACTAATATTCTCTCACCCTCATCTTCTATCAATGACCCCGTAGAATCAAATATAGGTTTACTCATTAAGTACCTCCTTTACCATTTTACTTTGTTCGCCCAATATGCTGCTGACATTTTACCCTTGGCAATGTTCTTACCATGTCTAGCTTTGAATGATTTTCTTCTAGCCTTTTGCTTTGACGATTCTCCTGTCTTAGGTTTACCAGCAGTCTTTACGCCCTGTTGACCAAAGCGTATCAACTTCTCCCTATCTCCATCTTTAGCCAGTACAGCATGAGATTTCTTAGGGTGGTCAGGTGTACTCTTAGGTTTATTGTAACCAGAGAATGTTTCTTTCCCTTTCTTTACAGTCATTACGAACTACTCCTAGATCTCTGTAACGCCCGGCTTCCAAACCAGAATGAGATAATAGCAGCGAATATGCCTTGAGTCTCTGCATCCCACAATGTCTGTACAGCCAACTCCCATACAACCCCATCCGTATATATTAATCCATATATAGCTGTACCTTTTATTACTGCAAAAAGCGTAAAGAATAGGTACGTTATTACGGGGCGTACAGATGCTCTCAGTGCAGACATGAAGCCTGTAGTCTTTAGTGACTGATCATGTTTGTAGATAGCCTTAGTCTCACTTATGTCAGCCTCTATATTAATTGCTTCTATTTTCTGAGTATGCTCTAACTTAGATGCTTCAATCTGCCTATCCATAATGGCTAGTTCTTGTTTTCTATCTTGCCAATCATTTACCATATCAAATACTTTAGGTAGTGCAGATCCAGCAAATCCTATTATAGAACCTATTAAAGTAATCATCTTAAACCCTCCTCTAATTTATTGTGTTGTAAAAAATATTCTTTTCTATGCAGGGTTTGTTCCTTTGCAAAAGCATCTAGCATTCTTTTCTTATCTACACCGTGATCCTCTAGGATGTCAGGATGTAGTAACTCAGCAGCATAGTATGTTACTACTGCTTTCTTAACATTATTTATTAAATCCCTTTGCGTATCGTATACTGTCTCTTTATCTCTAGGATTCTTACGTAGGCTCTCCTCTGTGCCTTTCCACAGTTTACTTTCAAACAACTCCTCTAATCCTTGCCGATACGCCAACCCTTCTTTCAAGGATAGCTTATAGTACCACACAGGTTTTAATTTTATTCTATCACTAGTGCCGGGAATAGTTAGGTAGTTTTTTGTTCTTTTCTCTTCTATACGTAAAGATGCTAAAGTAGCAGATATATCTGCCGTGTCTTCTCTGTGTCCCGGCCTAGATACAAAAGAATCCCCTAGCACTGACGCTGTAAAATTATCACCATAAGATCTATTAGAAGGAGCAGTACCTGCAATTACAGATGCCGTTCTTTCCCTGTCCATAGTAGAACCAAACTCATTTATTCTAGGATAAAATTTAAGGTCATCATTAAAATCTGCCAAGGCATCTCGCACTCCCGGTATTTTAGAAGTAGCTTTGATAGCAAACAATCGTAGCATAGACATATCTATATACGCATCTTGTATTACAGGATCATAAAAATAATTACTTTGCTTAGTGCCATCAGGGTTTACCTCTGCAAACGCCTCTGCTGTACGAGATAGTATGTTAGGTACTCCACCTGCAATAACGCTACCTGATACTTTTGCAGAAGTCTTACCTAACTTCTCAAAGAAACTTTGATCCCCACCTCTAGGTGCGTATATAGCATCTACAATCTCACCCATACTTTTTAAATAAGTTTTATCTCCAATCATTTTAATTACAGACTCACCCATATTGCTTAATACAAACTTACTTATTTGAAATACATCTTTTCTTGCAGCAGGAGATAACTCTGCTTGTGCTAACTCATTGGTTATAAACTGAAAGTCAGCAGCAAGTGCAGCCATCTGAGAGAAGGGATCTAACCTAGATATAGGATAGTATTTATATTTCTCACCTTCTTTTACTCTGTACGAATAGGGCCTCCATCCTGTAGACTCTAATCTTTTTCTTTCAGTGTAATCAGTAGGCCCACCACCTGTTATCATACCTGTCTGTGCCATGTGATAAGCACCTGTTAGATAGGTAGCACCTACAATTTGCCTGTTTAATCTTTTTGCTTGGATACTATCTTCTTGCCTTTTTAATCTTCTATATCTTTTTGCCTCAGTCCCTGTCATTTTACTCTTGCTAACTTTTTCTAATTCATTTAATGCTTTTCTATTTTCACGGGCTTCTTTAGAGTAAAGACCAGCAGGTGTCCTATCAAGTGTATAGGCAAGTAAGTTAAGGGGTGTTCGCACAAAAGGCATAAGAGCAGTACCAAGACCTATACCACTTTTATCTAGTAAACGTCTGACATATTCTCCGACTTCGGTAAAAGCATTTTGTTGTTGGAATGTAGCTTCTAGCATCTCTTGCTCTGCTTCTTTAAGCATCCTCTGTGTGGGATTTGCTACGAGGTACTCTATCATCTCTGATGCATTTAGGTTCTCAACGCTATCTATAATCTTACCTGTCTCTGGATCAATCTTACCTGTACCGGGAATAGTAAACTGGCTATCTTTAAATATTACTTTTTTTGATTCATCTTTAGCAGCTCCTTTAATGGTAACGTCACTTCCTATGTCCATAGTATAGCTACCGCCCTTCTTGCCTACCTCATATCGTATAGCTCTAACTTGTTTATAAGCAGCCTCATACAGGGCTGCATTATCTGCTATAGATTTAAAGTACGTATCAAATGCACCCATAGTTGTAGTAGGTAATCTAACAAACCTACCTACAATAGTAGGTATAGCCCTATTACTAACAGCCTCACCTATTTCATACCTACTGTATCTTGCATCAGGAGGTACTTCTAATTTAAGTGTATTAAAGGCTAACTTAGCTGTCTTCGCAAAGTTTGTTACAGATGCACCGTAGTCATGTATCATCTTATCTTTAGTCTCTTGGTAGAGTGCGTCAAAACCACCGTCATAACTTTCTAATACGTCCTCTACATCATTGGATAGACTACCATCAGAACCTTTATATAGCCCTCGCTTTATATTTAATATCATAGAATCTAAAACGGCAGGGTGGTTGTATCCTTTTGCTTCTAGCTTATCGGCTGTATCAGCTATTCTGGATGAGGTAGATGCGCTTCTTTTACCATAAGTCATACCTCTTACTCTCTGCCATACGTCACCGAATACCATAACACTAGCTGGATCTACTTTTTTACCAGTTGCCCATCCACCTAGTAATCTTAGATTGCCACGTACAGCCCCTACTGAACCATCTACAACAGTTCTCATAAGCTGTACACCTAGATTACCTAGTATATTTACAGCTTGTGTATCGGGTGCAGACAATATAGAGTTATACCAATACTCACCTATACCTGCTTTAATCCTAGCCATAGCACCTTCTGGTTTTTGTGCGTCAGAAAACATCTTTATCTTATCGGCTAGTTGTGATGCCTCTCCCTTACCCATCTGATCTATGAGTTTGTCTATATCATCACCACCTGCCTTTAACATATTATCTAAAAAAGTAGCCTTCTTTGCGTTACCTAAATTAACATTAAAAGATTGTAATAGCCTACCAGATTCATTTGCTATACCATTAACTGTGGATTGTATAGTTTCAAAAGTCAGTAGTTGTTGGACATAGGAGGCTTTCATGTCAGCAAGTGTGCCTGTGTCAGTAGACTTACCAGCTTTTATATTAGCTTTTAAATCTTTTATCTCTTTGGCTAAAGCAAATGTAACATCTACTTGATTTAAAAGAACTTGCCTAGCAGCAAGGGCATATGCGGTTGCACCCTCAAGCCCTGCCCCTAATGTTACTGCACCATCCTTAGTAGTACTCATTTTCATAACGCTCTCATTTTGTTTGAGAACGTCAGTCATAGTATCTATATTGTTGTGACCTAATAGTGTGGATGCTTCTTCTAAAGATTTTTTATTACCTTTTACAGGGGGCCACTTTTTTCCTTTAGACTCAGCTATTTCTTTAAGAGCTTGACCAGTTTCATTAATTAAGTTGTACGTTTCCCATTGAGAAGATTGTATTTTAGTTAGGTTTATAGAGCCTATGTATTTGTCTATATAAGCTGTATCGTACCCTTTTTCTTTTAGTGTTTGTTTTAATATTTCTGTAGCTTTAGTTCCTAGTTCTCCACCACCACCTTCAGGTAAACCTACTTGAGTAGACAATTCTTCTAGTTCCTCTATAGTCATGTCTCCTTTAGCAGAGCCTTTTCCTAATCTATTTATTACTGTTCTACCTAAAAAAGTTAAACCAGATATGCCTTTATCTACTGCAACGCCTATTCCAAAACCCTCTGCTGCCATTTTTATTCTGAGTACAGCAGTAGAATCTCCCTCATTAGCTTTGAGTAGATTACCTATATCTTTTACTATAGGAATATCTGAAGCATAAGCTAAGTCAGCTAGTCTAGGATCTCTAGGATCAAATACTAACTGCTCTGCTAAAGCCGTAGTCCCAGCTAATTTCATAGCAGAGCTAGTAGTTACAGATACAGCTTTTTTTCCTAGTGACGATGCTAATAGGTTAGTAGCCCCTTTAGTTATAGTACTAGAAAGAGAGCCTAAGTTAGCACCTGCTTTTAGTATACCACCTCCTATTTTTAGTATACCTAGACCCGGAATAAATCCTGTAGCTAATTGACTAACCCCACTAGCTAATTGACCGGGTAAAGTTTTAGGTGCATCTAGTGGGTTTACAAATTCTTCTTCCTGTATATAATCTAAGTCCGTACCAAGATACTCATTAGATGCCTCTTCAATAGAGTTACCAGCCCATTGCCCTAGCTCATACATATTACCAAAGCCCTCTACGGCTCCGTACCCTAGACCCTGAAGAGCATCTCCTACATAACTAATGTCCTCTTCAGATACCCCATCTAAATCCTCTTTAGGCGTGACCCCATCTATCTGATTAGACACTACTTCTGTTGCAGTAGGCCGTGTATCTTCAGGCTGATTCATAACATCAATTTTATGTTGCTCTATAGAGTCTTGTGATAACATACCCATTTATAGTACTCTCCTTAATTAACGATAGGTTTAAGATTTTTAACTATGTCTTTGCTTTGATTACCTATCACTTCACCAAATGTCGTAAGTTCATCTGCATAATCTCTAAGTATAGTTGACCTAAGCGTAGCTCTAACCGCAAGGTACTCTTTTTTCTCTTCCTCAGTTGCTGTACTAGGTGTTTTAAATTGTTGTTCAATAATAAGGCCAACTTTTTTCTGTGAGCCTGACATAGCTGCGGAAAGTACAGCATTTATTTTTCTATCTATACCATTAGTGTACAATATAGATCTTATATTTTCATCAGTAGATTCTCTATTCGTTGTACCCTGTGGTGCTAGTATATCATATACTTTTTTATAGTATTTAGGAGTGATTGCTTGTATAGCTTTTAACTGTGAACCACTTTGCTCTTGCACTCTGTCAAAACTAGCAGGTTTATCTGATCTAGATATGCCTCTAGTAGGCGTGTTGTATGCATATCTCATATCATTTCTTCCCACAGATCCCCTACCAGAGTTACCTATTATTGATTTCTCTGCTTCATCTAGTATACGATCTGACCCCATACCTGCACCGAATAAAGTTTTAAGTACGGATTCTGTGTCAGTAGATACAGGTTTAGATTTAGTAGGTATTGATGCAGGAGTTCGTAACTCAGATACTATTGTAGACGTTGGCTTACGTGTTTCTCTAGTTTTGTATATAGAGTTAGGCTCCATGTTATTTTGCTTGGCCCAACTACTTAAAAAGTATCCGCTTTTACCAGAGTCAATATCATCCTCTATTGTTTTTTTGAATTGTTTATAGCTATCGTCACTTACTAATGCCTGTCTAAGAAGCTCTTGAGGTAAACTAGGAGCTAAATTTAATAGTGTATTAGCTTGACCCGTTATATTCTTCTGTAGCTTTGCATCTGCGGCTTTGTTTGTAGCAATAGTTTTTCTAAGCAGAGCAGTCTGAGCTAACACATCAGCCTTATCTTGCTTACTCTGCTCTTTCATATTGTCAGCTATACCTTCACCTGCTGTTAATAAGAAATTTGTACCAAACTCTTTTAAGCCTTCCATTAATCCACCTGCCATTTTATACCTCCAATAGCTCTTCGTCTTCTAGTTCTTGTGGCATATCCATACCATCATCCATGTCATCATCCATACCCATCATGTCTATGTCATCGCCCATGCCCTCATCCATAGCCATCATATCCATGTCATCAGGTGGAGCCATCATACCCATAGGTGACATATCATCTTCCATACCTATGTCATCGCCCATAGCCATACCTTCTTCACTGCCTTCTTCATCTGCTATAGAAGCCATAGCCTGTTCAATACGTATTGCATTCTGACCATCAGCAGTAGCATCTCTACGTGCAGGAGTAATATCACCCTCTTGTGCTATAAGTAATACAAGATCTGTAACAGGCTCCTTACTTACTATAGCAGTATCTGCTGATATCTGACCCATCATAAAAGAGTTCATAAGTATGCCATCTACAATAGTTTCTACAGAAATCTGCATCTCTAGTAGCTTAACTACATTCATAAGATTAGTATCATCGTTCAATAGCTTCTCTTGTGTGTACATATAGAACTCATCTGGGTCTGAGAAATCAGCAGGTGTCTCCCACGGCTTCGATCCTATAGGATCTCCTGCAAGAGATTGCCCCGGTACAAATGTTTCAAATTCGTTGTATTCATCTTCCATTGACATGATTAATTATCCTTTTCCTATTTGTGGCATACCTTGAGATAATAACTTTTTTATTTCGTTCTGGTATGTTTGGGCTGCGCTATTATTAGTAGCAGGTTTTGTATTGGGTGAAGCTAGTGTTGGTCGAAACTTTTCACGTACATTACGCATACTCTCTGCTGCTTTTAAATCTATTCTACTAAACGGGTTTATTGATGCCATTGATTATTCTCCTAACTAAAAAACGGTAAACTTGTAATGCCTTTTCCTATAAGATCAGAGCCAGTGCTAGTACCTGCAAAGTTAGCAAATATCTTACCTAAAACACCACCTGCTATACCTGCTATACTACCACCACCTTCTGATTTACCTAGAGCAGCTGCCTCTCCCTGTATTGTAGCAATAGCTAAGTTATTCTGCCTACTCGCATCGTTCTGACCTGAGTTATACAAATAGTCTGCTTGATCTCTAGCCAACTGCAACAAATTATTATGAGCCGTATTAGATTTATTAAGTACATTAGTAGCATTAAACTGATTGGTAGCATTGATAGCTGCCGTGTTTGCCGTGTTTACACTTCTTCTCCACTGTGCATTTGCCTGATTAATAACTAATTGATTTCTAGAGTAGAACTCATCTGCTGCTCTCTCTGCGTTAGCGTTAAACTGAGATATAGCATTAGCCTGTCCTGCATTAGCTTGTGATATAGCATTTCTCTGATTAGCAGTATTTATATTAACTGCCTGTTGTAGGTTAGCAAAGTATTGATCTGTCTGCTGTAAGTTAGTAGCATTAAACTTACGTGCTGCATTTACCTCAGAGGCATCCGTAAATAGTGACTGTACATTTTTGTTTGTGTTTAGTACGGCAGTTTGTTGGCGTATGTCTAACTCTTTAATGTCTGCATTTAATAAATTGGTTGCATTAACTACCTCTGCCTGTTGCCTATTACTTAAATTAAGTTCTTGAAACCTAGCATTTAACTGTGCATCAGCTTGTGCGATAGGTATACCAGCTTTTAAAGCTGTATCAACTAAGGCTTCCTGATATATACTACTACCGGGGGTAATGCCTCTTGCTGCCAATATTCTTTCTGCACCATCTATTGCACCTGATGCCCACAAAGGAATAGTATCTCCTGCAAAGTCCTCCATCAACATACCTAGTTGGCCTTTAACAGTAGATCGCTCTTGTAACTGTGCAGACTGTGCGCGAACCTGTTGTATGTCGGTCAGGAATTGTTGCGCTTCCATGTCTTGTTCTTTTATAGCATTAAAGGTTCTCTCTGTCTCTATAGTTTCTGCGGTAGCCTTCTCTACTTGTTGTGCGTCAGTTGCTACGGCTTGTGTTTGGGTAGCAGTTACGTCAGGCATTCTCAGGGCAGGATCATTTACATTTAATAATGTGCCTTGTGCATTAGGATCTATTTGCTGTACACCTAGTACTGCACCTGTTGGCACTAAAGCGTTAGGATCATTTGCTATATTTGTTTGTACACCTTGTTGAGAAGTAAAACCAAATCGATCTACTAAACCTCTACGTCCTGCATCATCTTGTATAAACGCCTGTGTACGTGCATCTGTAGGTACACCCTGATACCCTTGATCTATTGCAACTGCCCTAGTATCTAATTGTTGCGTAGTTACATTAGGATTTACGGATGGATCTCCTAGCCTCTGGTCTACTATCTCACCACCTAGTAAGTCACCTCGTATCTGAAATGCCTGTTGTCCTGTGGTAGGATCAGTAGTTACAACTGCATTACCTTCTTCATCTACATTAAATAGACTAGGATTTGTAGTTGGGGTAGGGCTACCTTCAGGTGTTACAGGTGCATTAGGATCAGGCGTATCTCCTTCTTGACCGGGTAAATTACCTGCTGCCTCACGTATTTCTGCATCAGTTAGGTCACGGTACTCGCCATCCATACCTTGAGTAGGATCAAATATTTGTGGTCTTGCCATATCAATATCTCTTTCTTTTACTGTGTTCCTACAGGGCCTAGCGCATTACTTACTAATCCCTGATTAGCTGCATTAGTTAGATTAGAACTTATGTTTTGCCCTGTAGCTTGAGATGCTCTCTCCGCTGCAAGTATTGAGTTTAGTGAACCGGGGTCAGTTGGTGGAGGTTGCATCATACCGGGCTGTAATCCTGTAGAGCCTGTATTACCTAGTTGTGCCTCTACTAATCGGTTAGTTTGGAAGCCATACATATTCTCTAGGTTCTCTAGCTCTTGCGCTCTAGTGTTTAAAGTAGACAGTAGGTTAGCTCTCTCTACACTAGATATGTTTTCAAAGTTAGCTAACGAATCAGCTATACCAGATACGTCTTGGCCTACCTGAGTTACTTGGCCCCCTACGCCAGTTACATTTGTGCCTAGTGCTTGTTGACCAGCAAATAAACCTGTAGGTAAGGTAGCTGCCTGAGTAGCAGTTCCCGGTGTACCTGCCGTTCCAACTGCTCCTATCAAACCTGTAGCTGGTGCAGTAGCTGTAGCAGTATCGCCTATCCTAGACATAAGACCTGCCTGTGTACCTGCTAGTCCTTCTTGACCTGTTAGTATGTTTGCCTGTGTATCTGCTAGTCCTGTCTGGCCTTGCATAATACCTGCTTGGCCCTCATACAAACCTGTGGCTCCTGCTGTATCGGTAGCTTTACTACCTACCTGTGTACCTACGTCTGTTAACTGTGTACCTAGTCCTGTTTGTCCTGTTGCTAGGGCTTGAGTTTGCCCCATTATAGTAGCTGCCTGTCCACTAGTAGCGTCAGGAGTACCTATATTAGTTTGTACACCTGCTATATCGGAAGCTAAACCTGCTTGTCTTCCCATAAGTGTTGTCTGATCGGTATCAGCAGTAGCTCCAATTAAATTAGTTACAGGGTTTAATGCACCCGTTGGTAGGCTCATTACACCATCACCTGTACCTGTACCTGTACCTGTTCCTGTACCTGTTCCTGTACCTGTTCCTGTTTCTGTTTCTGTACCTGTACCTGTTTCTGTACCTGTACCTGTTTCTGTACCTGTTTCTGTACCTGTTCCTGTACCTGTTCCTGTACCTGTTCCTGTACCATCACCAGTAAATAATTCAGTAGCACCTGCTCTACCTTCTGGTATACCAAAATCTCTAGCGTGATTTATTAATGCATTTTGAAATGTTTCTATAAACTGAGGTGTTCCTCTTGGAGCAACGGATAATGCTATAGCATCTGCTGATTGTCTTACATCCTCGTTTTCTCTAATATAATTTGTCAACTGTTGTGGGGTTGCCATTTTACTTTCCTCTCTCTAATACTTTATCTAATTTATCTTCTAATCTATACAAAGCTTCCGTAACCATACGCATATCTTCTCGTAGTTCTTGCTTAGTAGA
>Ga0209336_10001136_pt1 | contig 13066 bp, 18 predicted proteins | sample LinPmetageLP32_FD_184042 | JGI IMG/M metagenome (GOLD analysis project Ga0209336, IMG submission 184042) | Marine viral communities from the Pacific Ocean - LP-32 (SPAdes) (version 2) | ecosystem: Environmental > Aquatic > Marine > Oceanic | place: Pacific Ocean | collected 2009-08-23 | reverse complement strand
AGCTCTTGTTTGTTAGCTTGTTTCTTTTCAAAGAAACCTAAAACATTTGGCATAAAACTACTACCAAAGCCTAGTAAAGAACCTAGCAAACTAAGCATTATTTATCTTCTTCTGGTGTAATATTAACAGCAGGAAGCTGTCTAAGTTTTTCCATAACTTGAAATACAGATTTATAATTTAGCTGTCCTAAGATGTTAATTATTTCATTAAGCAATGCTATGTCAACTACGTAGTGCTGAGGCACATCAGGCTTATCTTCAGCATCAGGTTGTATATCAGTAAATGCTTCATTTACATCAGGGGTATTCGGATCATCTGCAATAAATTTTCCGTCTTCAGTTCTTGCACGTTTTTTATTCATGTTATTCTCCATCAAATTGAACATCAAAATCGAGGTGAGGTAAATCCTCATCTTCGTAAATACTTTTTTTATTTATATCTATACTGTCGAAAACAAAACCTGCTGTCCTTAGTACAGTATCTAGATGAAAAACTACTTCCTCTAGATTAGAACACGCAAAAGTGTAACGTGCATTAAAGTCATAAGATGTACCTGAGTCATCTTTTATTTTTATTTCAAAGTGTGTCATTATGTTATATCCACTATTTCACAAGAATCAGCACTACAGGCTAACTCTTGGCCTCCTCTTGTGCTATCTTCTTTTTCTAAATCTGAAAGATCCTGCCAATTTATATTAGTAGGCATTCTCTTTTTAAGATTTAAATACTCTTCTTTAGAGCACTCCTGGTAAGGAGCTTGTTTATATGTATGATCAGAGTGAGGTAAAAAAGATATACCTGCAACATCATCAAAATTTTCATATACCCATGCACCTACGTCTAACCATTCATCTTCTTTAACTGTTATAGTAACAGATGGTTTATGTTCGCACCAATTCTTTTGATATTTAAGCCAAAGATTTAATTGTTCTATAGCACCTGTATCATTACGTGTTACTGCTTTACTTGGTGATTTTACAGGAAAACTAAACACTACAGTGCTATCTGGCTGCATAATATCATCTTCTACAGGAACACCTACAGATTGCATAAACTGTGTTAAAGGATCTTTTTTATCTCCTCTAACAGTTCTAATGTAGTATTCAGAATGCCTAGCATGTATTCCAGAAGCTGAGTCTACAAGTTGAGAAACAGTACCAGAAGGTTTTACACAAGTTATAGCAGTTGACTGAGGTATACCTAATTGTTCTGATAATCCTAAGTTTGTATCTACTGCTACGTCTTTTAATTGAGAAAGTAACTCAGATAAGTACCCTGCAGATGCACTGTTTAGTAAAGCATTATCCATGATACCTGTTAAAGAAACACCTAATAATCTTTCTTCTTCTGTATTATCTTTCCATATTTTTCTAAGGTATTTTAAATCAGTTAAAGTAGATTGTATTGTACCGAGTATAGTAGCTAATTCAATCTTTCTTTCAAGATCCTTTATGGTATCTTCTGCTCTTACAACTACTTCTGTAAGGTTACAAAATTGATAAGGTCTTAATATAATCTCACTACAAGGATTAGTACCAAAGTCATGCTCCGAATCTCTTCTACCATTCTCTAATGATTTTTCTACAGCAGATTGTCTGTTATATATACCACGTTCACCTGACTTAGAGTTGTATAAAGTAAGCCACTCTCTCATAAATATTCCTATAGGTGGTTTTTCTTTATAGCATACTGAGTTGTTAGCTAATGCTCTTTGGCCTTCATTATTCCACCACTCACCAGACTTGGCTAATGCCATCTCCTGGTCTTGTAGATCAGATAAACTAATAAGTGCAGAACGTCTTACACCACCTACTACTACTACTGAGCCTATCTTACACATAAGATCATGGCATTCTATAGACTTTAGTTGTCTTCCTGTAGCACCTTTAAATATACCTACAGTAAATCTAAATAGATCATCTAATGGATCAGGACCACTTGATCTACCACCAAATGTTTTAAGTCTTGCACCTGCAGGTCTTAGTTTAGATAAGTCCCAACTAGGTATTTGACCAGAGTATAATAAATGTATTAATTCTTTATACCCTTTAGCCCAACCTGCTTTGCTATCTCCTACAACTATAGTAGTTTCACTTTCTTCTAAGGATTCATTAATTACAGGTAATTGCTTTGTGTACTTTCTTTCAACAGAAAAACCTACGCCTGTACCACACATAAGTATGTAAAGGCATTCATCAAAAGATCTTACGCTATCTACAGGCAAGTAAGAACAGTTATACGCAGCTACATGACATCGTTCTAAAGCAACACCTGCTGTCATTAATGCTCTCATAGAAGGCATAATTTCTAAATTAAGAACAGCACTCTGCAATTCTTTTCTTTTTTCTACAGACAAACTAAAGTTATGATTGTCTTTGGTATGCTTTTCTAAGTAGTCAAAATACCTACCTACTGTTTCTTCCCAGGTTTCTCTTCTGTTTTCTTCTTCAATCCATCTAGCATATCTAGATACATGTATGAAGCTTTGATAATCTGTAGGTAAACTTACAGTATTACGACCTGTTAAATCATATGTTGCCATTTTTCTTTCCTATTAGTTTTTCTTTGTTTTTAAAATAAGAAGCATTCCAACCTCTTTGCCATTCTTTGTGGCGTACATTGTGTTCTCCATAAGGATTTTTTAAAATCCCTCTGATAAAAGCTCTAAAGCCTTCATCGAATTGGATACGAAGGGGAGGCCATGGACCTCTTCGAGGTTTTGAGTACTTCGACCTCGATCCCTTCGATGTCGTAGAACGTGTCTCGTATGATTTGCTCGACTTCATCTCTTACATCTCCATCTATAGGTAGGGGGTATTCTTCTGGGTTAATCTCTAAGCTAATCGTTAAGTTTAATCTCATTTTTTAAATCTGATTCCAATCGGACATCACTGATAAGTTTGTCCAGATACCAACGTGCTTTTAGTAAATCTTCTAATGCACGATCCTTATAGGTATATCTCCAGATGTATTTAAGAATTGCTCCTTTTAAATACCCTCGAAATTCTTTTGTAGACATAGATGCTTCAATAGCTTCTATTGCTTCTACTTTTCCATTGTTATAATGAGATGGATAATTTACAGGATCATTATCTTTAGTCATCATTATTCCATTTGTTTAAATATATTATATTATCTTTTTTACTTATTTCTTCTTTGTCTGAATCGCCATTAAGAATACTATAAAAGTGTGAGGTATACTCAATAATTTCTTGATGATCGCCACCATAACTAAAACCAACCATAGCACGAGCCAGGTCACTAATTGCACTAACAACATCATACTCATCATGGCGTTTTTTAGGAAAATGGATATTGGTAGAATGATTCCAATCTCCTTCTTTATCTTTTCTAGGTTTAAGTAAGATAACAACTTCTCCATCGTCAACTTCTAGTATTCTTTTCATTAGAAACCTCTTCTTCATTAGTGTAGTAGAACCATCTAGGCTCTCTTGCAGAAGATGCTTCTTGAGGTTTGTATTCTAAATTAGGCCAACAGCTAAACTTATAATCACACCAATAACATTCTTCACCTAATATTCTTTTTCCTGTAGGTACTTTACGAAACTTTTCTTCAACAGACTCAAAGCACCTTTTGAAAGGAAGATCTTTACCTAGTTTATCTACCTTATCTAAAGCCTCATCTATAGACTCTTGTACTTCTTCTTTAGTAGACTCATCTTGTAGGTAAGATATCTCACCGCTAGATTTATTAACTGCCCACCAACCGCCTACTTTCTTTTTAGCACCTTTAGAATAGAGATGTAATTGTGTTAGATAACCAAAGCTATCGTGAGATTTAAGACCATCAAAGGTTAAAAACTTATTTCTAAATGCCCAGGGGCTGCAGGATTTAATGTCGTCTACTTTATCATCAACATATAAATCTGTTTCTCCTGACATAGTTTCTGTAATATCTATTTTAGTACCTTCTTTGTAATCTACTCCAGATGATTTTAGTACAGCTTTTAAAATAGCTTCTACTGCATCACCAAAAGTTACAATCATTTTAAATGTGTAGGACTTATCTTCTGCCCTAGCACCTGACTTTGCTAATTGTAATTGACATAAAGGTCTACCTAAATTAGAAGGTCTTGGTTTAAAAGAAAAGTCTTGAGGAGTAAATTGTTTTTTTAAAGCAGTTCTAAAGTCTTCTACTGCTTCATCAATTATCTCCTCAGACATGGTTACCTCTCCTCTATTAGCAGACTCAAGGTAAGCTATTACTCTAGCTAAATTATCATCCATTACTCAGGCAGCACTTCACTAACTTCAATAAAATCAGTATCAACAACAGATGAATCTACATCATTTGTATATCGTTTAGCTTCGTAGGATCTGGCACGAATATTATCGTTATGATTACTTGCATACGTCAAGAAGGCTCTGTTAGTTTCCATATCTACATCAGTAAAAGGAACAGCTTCTGATGTTATAGTAGGTGTTACTACATACCAAGAGATAGCACCAGATTGTTCTAATTTAAAATTAAATTTACATTCATGTTTAAAAGGCATCTTTTTAGTTTTATAAAACTGGGACATAACATCACCAAAGTTTTTATATGTTCCTCTATTAGAGATCTGAAACATAACAGGTAGGTCACTAAAACTTACAGGATCTTTAACACCATCTACAAAACCATTCTCTACTCGGAGCATACCAAATACAACACGATATCTTTTAGCACCTCTCCACCAATTCTTACGGTCTTCTGAAAGGTTATCCCAATCATCTACTTTAAATTTACCACAGTTTACTCCACCCTCTTCATCAAGAGCTTCTTCACTAGGATGTTTTACAAAAACAGATTTGTTTACATAACGACCTTTTTGATCGTTGCCATCTTTGTCTTGAAAAGTTGCATTCTCATCGTATCTTTGATAAAAAAATCTTTGTTGAAATATTCTTAAATAAGCTTCTTCTGCGTATACTAAACCATGTTCTGGGTGGTATACTTTTATAGTACCATCAGGTACTTTATTACCTTCTTTGTTTCTTGCCTTATTGTTTACTGTTACACGAGGAAATCCTGGTGCTGATGCAGCAGATTGTTCAGCTTCATTTACAAAACCAAACTCACCTGCTATCTGATCGTAAGGTAAATTATCTATATCTTTTATTGTTAGTGCATTTTCGGTCATGCTATTCTCCTATCTATGTTATCTGTTATATCTAAATTCGTTAATTTGTCAACCTCTATTTCAGTCATATCGAACCAATCGTTACCTATTTTTAATTCTACTTCCATAGGTACATCTAAGTTAATATCAAACATCTTATCCATAGCAGGTGCTACACCCATCATGGCTTGATATATAAGCTTAGGAACGATATCTAACTCGTCTGGATGTATGTCAAGTACTATAGAATCATGTACAGTATTTATAAATTTACTCTTTAGTTTCATAGACTTAGTGATATTATTATATAGTACACAAGATAGAGGTACGAGGTCAGCAGTTGCTCCACTTTGTACAGGATAATTTTTTATCTTGGTTGCTTCGGTAACACCATTACGTAATCGTTTAACTTCTGGAAAAGCAAATTGTCTACCTGTTACTGTAGTTATTTTTTTATGTAGCATAACTTCTTCTTGGAGAGCAGTGTGCCATTTAGCTATACCGCTATACTTTACCATAAATGATTTGTTGTATTCCATCTCAGCAGCAGATCCTTTTACGCCACCATAGAGAGGCCTAAATGTCCTAGCCTTGGCATCTTGTCTAGAAGTCTTTTGACCTGCTTCTGTAAGGACCTTAGAAGTATAGGCATGTACATCAAACCCTTCATCTATTTCTTTACGACCTGTAGCATCATTACTCATCCATACAGCTATTCTAAATTCTAATTGTCCGAAGTCAGCTTCTAATATTTTGCCACCAGGGAAACGAGATACTACTGCTTTTCTTACAGTAGCTGTGCCACCACGAGGTAAGTTTTGAAAGTTAGGGTTAGATGAAGATAGTCTACCTGTACCTGTTCTTACTTGAGATACCTGGGGGTGAAGAACACCGTTAATTACGTTTCTTCTTATGCCTTTACAAAAAGAATTAATATAGGTGTCAAGGGCATTGATACGTTGCATATTAGTTAAGAATTGATGTGCAACTTCTAAATTATGTTGTTTAGCAATGACCGCCAAGCCTGCTAATGTAGTTTTATCTGTTGCAAAACCATGTGACATAACTTGTTGTACATGTGTTGGTGTAAATTTAAAGCCTGCTACATCCTTGGTGGCATCATAAACATAGCCAGTACCAATGCAATGCTTACACATAGGCTGAATTTTGTATGGAGATCCATCTTTTTTTACCTTATATTGTTTCCCAGAACCATTACAATCAGGGCATTTTCTTACAGTTGTTTTACTAACAATCTTAGTCTGTTTTTTTATCTGCTGCATAAACTGTTGTTTAGGCATCCTAGGGCGATACTTTTTCTTTCCACTAGATGTAGTACCTATATTAAAAGTTTCAGACCAAAGCTCTTTATCTACAACACTTCTAGACCATATGATTTCTGACAACTGCTCAGGTGATGATAGATTATAAGGCCTATCTCCCATGACACACTTAATTATTTTAGTGTTTTGTATTGCTTTTTCTTTTCTTTCTATTTCATAATCAGACTGTACCTTATCAAGTATATCCATATCAATGCATATACCATTGCGTTCTATATCAATAAGTACATCTGCCATATCGTTAGTAAGCTCAACAATATTTTTCATACTACAATGATCATCGTCTTTTAATAGTTTATATTGAGTGTCGAATAAGTCACCACAAGATAGCAAGTCATATATATTATATTCTTCTACTATATCTTTTGGTATGGCCTCAAAGCCTGTACCATTTTTAAATAGTTCTTCTACTAATTCAGATTTCTTTTCTGTAACACTCCATCGTTTACAAGATTCAGATAAAGACAATGCTAATTTTTGACCACGAGCATATATGTATTCAACAATCATGGTATCCCATAGCTTGCCATCGTATTTAAAACCACACTCTCTAAGCCAGGACAAATCAAATTTAACATTATGTGCAATCAATAATGTAGTCTTGTCGAGTATGTCTTGTAATTCTTTATGCGATTTTTTTATATCTATGTTAGGTAGTTCGTTGTGATTAAACCATATAACTTTTCTTTCTTCTGGTTTGTCTACAGGCATAACACCTACGCATACCATATAGTTATCTGGCTTGTAAGGGGAAGGACTTTTATTTGAAACTGTTGTTTCTATGTCTAATACTAATTTCATTATGTTACCTTATGTGTGAAGGGCAGGCAGAAATAGGAATAAAACTACCTACCCTTCAAGTCATCGGATAGAGGACTATAGCTTAACCTGAGCCTGTTTTAATGCAAATTCAAGTTTCTTTACTGTGTGCAATAGACTGTTTATATAGTCTTCTTTTTCTGCAGCGTTAAGAGGCGAAACCACTACAAAAATTTCATCTATAATATCTACTACTTCGTTACCAGAAAAGTTACTTAAACCGCTAACAACATCACTCCATACAGCAACACTGCTTAAAGGCTTAGACTTAGCTTCTATAATAATATCAGCCTGTTCTCCAACGATGTCAACTTCTTGTTCTGGAATTTCTATCTGACTAGGTGATGGGATAAGATCACCCTCGTCTTCAAAGACAGAAAACTCTTCTAAAACATTTGAGTTGACAGATAAGTCTTCGACACTAGGTAAGCTTTTTGGGGGGACAGTACCTTCGTCTAGACTTAAATCTTCTTGTGGTTCATGTATAACCACCTTAGATTTCCGTAATCGTTTTAGAGCTTCTGAAATAGATTTTACTTCATCTGTCTCAATCCAATCTAAAACTTGTGTGCGACACACTGCAATCTTCCTATAGTTGTGTGCCATTTGTCTACTAAATGGTAGGTTTTCAGTAACCCAGGATGTCCATTTAATACCATTAAGACTGCAATGATCTTGTGCTTCCATAAGCAAGTCACCAATTTCAATAGCAGTTACTAATGTCTTTTTAACTAAGCTCTGCATAGTCATAGCTTTGTTGTTTATTAAGGAGCTATACTCGTTGAGTACAGGATCTACTTTAATAGGTAGTGGTTTATTCATATCTTTCTCCTAGTCTCTAAATCTTGCTGTGTCAGAATCGACAACGCATACCCAACGATCTTGAACACCGTTAATTTTATTCTTAACAACATTTACCCATCGTTGGTTAGTGTCACCCTCTTCAATGTTTTCTTTACCAAAGAGGACTATTAAATCAGCTTCACCTGCCTTACCTGTTTTAGAGCCTGTCATCATGCCATAGTGTAGCATTGTCTTGCCCTCAGCTTCTGCAGATAACTGATTAAATCCTAAAAATACACAATCATATCGTTTAGCAATAGATCTTGCTTGACCATACAATTCTGTTAAACGAATATCTTCACGAGCAAATGATCCTGACATAGGTACTTTATCAAGTATATCAACACATACAATATCAGGTCTTTCCTGCTCTACTTTCATCTCAATCTGACCTAGTGTCATCTGGTCACCATCAAGTACAATAAGATTGTCACGAATCTTTTTCCATAAAGGTTTTAACTTTTCGTTTTTACCTTTTAACTCACGAGTTACTATACCTGATGCAGAAGATAGCATTCTATGAGTATGTCTTTTAGGCAACTCTTCATTCGTAATACATAATACTTTAGCACCTTGATCTAGGAATCCTCCTGGACCTGCAACAGAGTAATGCCAGAACATGGACTTACCTACATTAGGCCTAGCACCACATATAGCTAACATACCTCTTTCAATACCAGGTACTCTTGCGTCTAACGAGGGGAGGTTGAAAGCAAAAGAGTACCCTTCATCCATACCACTTAATAGTGAATCAACGTCTAAGTTTAGCTCACGTTTATCGCTATGGTCTGTGGCAGCATGAATAACTTTTAATTCTTCTAACTGACGAATTACAGGATAAGGATCGTAATGCTCACCCTGTACAATCTTAATAGCTTCTTGAGCTACTTGTCTTGCAGATTCTTGGATAGATAGTTTTCTTACCATGTCTCTGGCAACGTCTACACCTATATCTTCTACCTTTGAAAGGTTAGTAAAGATAGATTGTACTTGTGCTGCCTTAGCTGATGATAAATCAGGATGAGATGTAAGGTAATGTTTTTCTACCTCAGTTATAGTTAAGTCTCTATCGTATGTATCATAAGCTGAATAGATAGCATCCTTAATTGATTTTGTTCCGTTCAAGAAGACACTATCTGCTACATCTTTTACTTCCCTTGCAAAAGTTCTATCTGTGACTATCTTCTTTAATAGTTCTCTATATACGTCTGTTGTACTCATATCCTATTTCCTATTTGTAATTCATTCATTGCTTGCTCTTTACTAAAATATTTTAAATCATCTCTAATCATAGCGATTCTACAATTAGTATATACACTCATAGTCTTCTGGATGTCAAATGATTTTGAATAAGCATCTGGATCTAGTGCTACAATAAGTGTATCAAACTGTTTTAAAATACCTACATAACTTTCAAGTAATGATGTTCCTAATAGAGCAATGCCTGTACAAAAAGGTGCGACTGTAGTTGCTGATGTAGCATCTTCTACAATCACTCCTGTAGTGCCACTGCCTATCATGTAAGGGCATAGGCCATTATCATATCTATACCACTTAGGTTTTTGATAAGAGTTCAATGACCTTCCCACTGCTCCTACTACTTCATCTTCATGCATTATAGTAAACACTGCACGATGCCTTTTGATGTCATAGCAAAATCTTTCTTTATTTTGTAAGTATCCTTCCATACAATTATACTTCTCCAGGTAGTTCATAGTTTCTTTTGAGCGATTAGCTTCTACGAAATACTCTGGTAGGATAAACTTTTCTTTTTCTTCTTCGATGTCAAACGTATTTGACACAATTCTTGATAAGTCGTCTACAGTTAGATCTTCTTCTGTATTTCCTTTAGCAGAACAAGAAGCACTGAAACAATTCCACAATAAAAAACCCCTCCGTTTAGTTATCGAAAGGGTTTTAGTATGGCCGCAGAAGATACAATCTATTCTTTTGTTTGTACCTTCATCTAAATCTAATTCTTTTATCTTCTCTAATTGATTGTATGTTCCGTTGTACATCCTATAATGGGGTAGGTTTTATATATACCCCCTCTACCTTGTTAGGTAGTAGTTATACTCACGAAATTTCATCTGTCAACTACATTAGATATTTTTTTATTTGCAAGCATTACGTTACGCATTGAATTATGTAGATGCTCCAGGCACTCAAGCTCTGCAGCACCTTCTATATCTTCTGATCTTACTAACTTACTTTGTATAGATTCAATAGATTTAAATACATCTCTCAAGTCATCTAAAATATTTTTCATAATTATTCTCCCTCTAATTCTATCTCACTAGTGTAGTGTTTATATACACCTCTTCGAGATACTTTCCCATGGACAAGCTGTATCGTAATATCGTCTCTCACCAGAGACAATCCTGAACAATATATTACAAATATTAAATTAACTATAATAGCTTTTCATATATTCGACACAACAAACCCCATAAAAAAACATGGCAACTAAGGTTTATTTTAATTGCCATGCTCACACATATAAGGATGTTCTTACATATATACGTAAACTTTCTGTAAAAACAATCTTGACATTACGATTTATTTATTAACAAACACTTGCTATTGAAGATGCTACATTAGCTTTAAAGGCTGTAGCCAAAGCAATAAACATCATAAATAACAGTATGTTAGATACATTATTAAGTATTTTCATCATAGTTCTCCTTGTTGTTTTTCTTTCTGTTGTACTTCTTTTTGTCTGGAACAACCCTAGTATAGGTACTTTGTTTCTCTCTAACTACCCTAGGTTTGTTTATTTTGTCTTTCATCTTACCAATGCCTAAGCACTCCTGCGACTATAAAAAAGCAGGTTATCCAGGTAACGGATCTTTCAATTAGTCTTACATACAATCCAATCTTTGCATCACGTTGCCGCAGGACCGCAGTTCTAGGTGTATCGTCATCTGTCTCACCTATAGGATAGTCAATAGCCCTTGCTAGTATTTTTTCTAAAGCATTGTACATTAGTTTAAATCCTTTGGATCTATATCTTCATCTTCTAGTTTAATTTTCTCTAAGTCTTTTAATACAGAAGATACTTCTGGAAACATTACCTGCATAGACGGAAAGTCAGACCAATTCTGCTCATCAAACTGCTCTACTAGTTTTCCAAAATCTTCTTGAGTAGTGTGTGTTCTCCAAACAGTAAGGCCTAAGAATATAAACAGACTAGCAACATCCATAGGATGTATTTTTTTTCCATTTAATTGCAGTATGCATTCTAAAAATTTCATACTTATTTCTTTTACGTCATCTTCTGATAGGTCATCACTTTTTGTAAACATTTTTATTCTCCTTCCTCAATACCTCTTCTTTAAACTTTTTCCATTGTGGGGATGTAGTATCTACACGATCCTTTTTTAATTGTACAGTGATAAAATTATGTTCATGTTGTGGGTTAGTCATTTATACCTCCATGTTTTTTAGTATGTGTTCAATAACTCTTACAGTAAATCCGTTACCAAGCATTTTGTATCGTTGGGTATTTGATACTCCATCGGTGTAGTTATCTGGCACAGTTTGTAATCTCTCGCATTCCAATGGTGTAAGCTTACGCCAGGTTAGTTCCTCTTCTTTAACAGCTATGCTATCTTTTTGTACTGTAGTAATAGCATTACTTTTGTAATCTTTTCTAACCTCAAGCATTTGTTTTGTTTTACTAGCTACTGACTTACCATTTTTATCTAGTCGTTTACCTTTATCATCATAGGCTCTACCTCTAATAGCACCGCCTTTAACAGCAACTTTAGGTTCTCTATGGCCACCGCCCATTGTTGTAAGTGTTGGTGACTTACCATCTTCTGAGTATATTCGCTTGATAATGTCGTAACCTTTTAAGTCTGCGGCAGTACCAACTTGTTTCGGTGTATTGTAAGTAGGGACCATCGTTCTCTGTTTCCTTTCAATACTATTCCAGGCGACAGCACCTTGATAGGTAGCAGTTAAAGCATAAGCCTTACCATCCTTTGTTGTCATCTTCTTTAACTCGTCATTTGCTTTTTCACTAATGTAACCATTCGCATAGCCATGCGTTCCTGCAGATATCGTTGGGGATTTTTTATCTATATCATGTATTGTATTGCATTGACTTTTATAGTCAGGATTTAATTGATTACCGCCTGCATAATTTTTTTGCAATTCTTTACCTGCATAAAATTCTTTAGTAGGAAAATCCTCTAACACATCTCTTAATACTAAACCAACATCTTCTGGCTGTTCAATGTTTGGTATATTAGTCCAATACAATCTGTTTCTATTCTGTGCTGAAAGTAGTGCAGAGTTAATCAGAATAGGTTCGATACCAAATAGTCCACCATTTGTACACTCAGGATATATAGATGATATTTGTTCTGATATCACAGCTTGAAACTCTTTCTTCATCCTTACATTCTCAAGCAAGAAGTATTTAGGTTTAACTTCTTTTAATATTCTAACAAACTCAAAGAACAATGCAGATCGTGGATCATCGAATGCTAATTGTTTGCCTGCAAAACTAAATCCTTGGCAAGGGCTACCTGCAACAATCAAATCAATCTCAGGTAAATCTTTACCTTTGATATCTTTGACATCACCTAGATGTACAGTATCTGGGAAATTCTTTTTTGCTATTTGTATTCCATATTTATCTATCTCACTTGCATAGTAAGTATCGACTTTGATACCTAAGTTCTTTAATGCAATTTGAGTACATGACATGCCATCAAATAAACTAAGTACTTTCATTACTCTCTCCTATGTTAATTCTACTGTAACACCATTGTTATCAGTATATAAATATTCTGTTTTACTACCTGTAAATAATAATAGCTTGCGTAGTTCTTCACCAGACATTGAGCGTAGTACTCTTTCGGCACTAGCCCTAAGTTGAGCGTCTGTTTCACAAGTATCAAAATTTAATTGATGTTTGTTGATGATGAT
>Ga0209336_10001134_pt1 | contig 13071 bp, 15 predicted proteins | sample LinPmetageLP32_FD_184042 | JGI IMG/M metagenome (GOLD analysis project Ga0209336, IMG submission 184042) | Marine viral communities from the Pacific Ocean - LP-32 (SPAdes) (version 2) | ecosystem: Environmental > Aquatic > Marine > Oceanic | place: Pacific Ocean | collected 2009-08-23 | reverse complement strand
TATTTTGGTTGTATCTTTACATCTGGTAGAATGTATTGCTTTTGTTCGCCACCTAATGTAAATTCTCCTTCATGTTCTTTTCCTATTAATGTTTTAATATCAATTGCAATTGGATTACCTCCGGAAATTTCTTTTAGTTTTTCCAATTGTTCATGTAGTTCTTTATTGTATTGTATACTAATATTCCTCGGTTGTCTAGTATCAATTAACCCTTTTAATTCTTCCATTGTATCATCACTATTGGATCTACTAATTAACCACAAATATATGTGTCCTTTTTCCTCATTGGCTACAAAAGACAGTAATATTTTCTTTCCTTCTGGTAATTCAGTTGGGTATGGCCAGCCATATATTGATTTCAATCCATGATACATTAATAACGTAGTACATACTACCATTATTGTTGCAAAAATTTGTACTGTTTTTTTCAGTTGGTTTCTATATAATAAAGTCAAACATAACATACTTGCTAAAATTGACAATCCAAGAAATACTAAAATGTGTCCTGATATCATAATTAATTCCCGTTTGGTGATGCACCATCTGTTAATGGATAACTTAAATGATTAATACTTGTAACTTTTCCTTCTGAGTTAACATAAAATCTAATAAATGTTTGTTCTTCACCATCTTGTGTAAAAATTTTTTCACCTGCCCATATCAATTGATATGGATTTAACTTTTCTACTTTTAATTGTACAGGTACTTGCGTCGATGCTGAGTATTCATTGCCGTTACTTAATTTAGCATCTTGTGAAGCTTTTTTATTATACCAATGTACATTGACAATATATTCTCCTTCAACTATACCTCTAATTGTAATGTGTTCTTCATTTAGTTGATGAATGATTGGACCATGGTCTGTTGATATAGTATCATTAACTGTGCCTAGGTCATCTCTATCTAAGTGTGTTAATCCTCTATCTTTAGCTCTAAAATAAACAACGTTACCTGTTGGGTCTTTAAGATATAAATCCATATCGTCATTATTTTCAGCAGGCCAAGACATTGTTATAATAAACTCTGCGTTTACAATAATGTCACCTTTTTTAGCAATAGGATTAATTAATAGAAAAGCAATGATAAACATCATTGTAATACCAATAATAGTATTGAACAATATATCTATAAATGCAATATTTGTATTGTAATTTCTAAATCTCATCGTTAGCTTTGCCTAAATAGTTTTCTAAATATATATTAAGTCTAAAAAATTGCAACTTAAGAAGTGTACTACAAATTAATCCAACTAATGTTGTGTATAATGCTGTACTCATTCCTAAACTCATATTAGATAGACTTTTTTGAACACTACTAGGATCAGCTAAATTTAAATCAGAAAAGGCTCCGGATAACATTAAAATAAATCCACTCACTGTTCCTATTAGGCCCAATGTTAAACAAATCTCTGATGAAAACCAGCCTGTCTCGTATCTGTTTTGTATTTCTTTGCTTATAGTTTCATTGTTGTTAATTGCTTTAGACAACAAATAAGATTCTCTTCCACATAGGATTGTTACTCCTGTAAACAAAACTAAAATTAAAAATGTAATTTTTGTTTGATCAGCTTGCCATAATACTCCAAAAACATTGAACGTAGTTAATACGGCTCCTGCTAATACTACTGTACAAAAAAACCACCACCACTCTAAGAAAGTTTTATGATTTTTGAATATTTGCATGGGTGTACCCTTTTCTATTTTTTAATATAAGTATTTATTAAAATATTACATAGTAGCAATACACCCATAAACATTTACTTTTTGTCTACTTCTTCGTAATCAGCATCAACGACATTATCATTTTCTGTTTTTTCTTGTTGTTGTGGCTGTGATTCTTGTTGTGATTTATAGACTGCTTCTCCCAACTTCATTGCTGATTCTGATAAAGATTTAATATCTTCTTTAGCTTTATCTAAATCATCTGTGCTTAATGAAGCTTTCAATGAAACAATATCGTCTTCTATTTTTTTCTTATCTTCTGCAGATAGTTTATCACCATGCTCCTTAAGAGTTTTTTCAGTAGAATGAACTAAGGTGTCAGCTTGGTTTCTAGTTTCTACTTGTTCTCTTTTCTTTTTATCTTCTTCTTTATTAGCTTCTGCATCCTTAACCATTTTTTCTATGTCTGCATCACTCAAACCACCAGAGGCTTGAATTGTAATTTGTTGTTCTTTGCCTGTGCCTTTATCTTTAGCAGAAACATTAACAATACCGTTTGCATCAATATCAAAAGTTACTTCAATTTGTGGTATGCCTCGAGGTGCTGGTGCAACTCCTTCTAAATTAAAGTTACCTAATAGTTTATTATCAGCCGCCATCTCTCTTTCCCCTTGTACTACTCTAATAGTTACTGCTGACTGATTGTCATCTGCTGTAGAAAAAGTTTGACTTTTCTTTGTTGGAATAGTTGTATTTTTTTCAATAAGGTTAGTTGTAATACCACCCAATGTTTCAATACCAAGTGATAATGGTGTAACGTCTAACAACAATACATCTTTTACATCACCTTGTAATACTCCACCTTGAATTGCGGCACCAATTGCCACTACTTCATCAGGATTAACACCTTTGTTAGGTTCTTTACCAAAAAAGGTTTTAACTGTTTCAACAACTTTTGGCATTCTAGTCATACCACCAACCATTACAACTTCGTCAATGTCACTAGCCTTAAATCCTGAATCTTTTAATGCTTTCTTGCAAGGTTCTAAAGTTCTATCTACTAGTTCATCTACTAGTGCTTCAAATTTAGCTCTTGTAAGTTTAAGATTTAGATGTTTTGGTCCAGTTTTATCAGCTGTAAGAAATGGTAAACTAATATCAGTTTGTGTTGCTGATGATAATTCACATTTTGCTTTTTCTGCCGACTCTTTTAAACGTTGCATAGCAAGTTTATCATTTTTTAAGTCAACACCAGAATCTTTTTTAAATTCATCTACTAGGTAGTTAACTAAAACATTATCAAAATCCTCGCCACCTAATGATGTATCACCATTAGTTGATTTAACTTCAAAAACGCCGTCGCCTATTTCTAAAACAGAAACATCAAATGTACCACCACCTAAGTCATATACTGCTACTGTGCCTGACTTCTTTTTATCTAAGCCATATGCAAGTGCGGCCGCTGTTGGTTCATTTACAATACGTTCAACTTCAAGGCCTGCAATTTTACCTGCGTCTTTAGTTGCTTGTCTTTGCGAGTCATTAAAATATGCAGGTACAGTAATTACCGCTTTGGTAACTTCTTGACCCAAATACTTTTCTGCTGTTTCTTTCATTTTTTGCAAAACAAATGCAGAGATTTGAGAAGGCGAATACTTTTCACCTTTACTTTCTACCCATGCATCTCCGTTATCTGCTTTTATGATTTTAAATGGGGATGTCTGTATATCTTTTTGTACAGAATCTCCATCAAATTTTCTACCAATTAATCGCTTTGCCGCGAAAATTGTGTTAGTAGGATTTGTTACCGCTTGTCTTTTAGCCGGTGTTCCTACTAGTTGTTCATCACCAAATGATACAACTGATGGTGTAGTTCTAGTTCCTTCAGCATTCTCAATAACTTTGGCTTCTGTTCCTTCCATTATAGATACACATGAATTTGTTGTACCTAAATCGATTCCAATTATTTTACTCATCTTTTCTCCTTTACGCCTTATATGTAAGCACGTTTTTTTAAATTACGACCTAAAAGTTGGATAGAGCTTTACGCCCTATCCTTAATCAAGTCTTTATCTGATTTCAATAGTTCTTGGTTTTTTAGATTCTGGAATAATTCTTTCCAAAGACACCCTTAATAAACCATCTTTTAGTTCTGCACCATTTACCTCAACATCATCAGCAACTGTAAAAGACTTTGTAAACATTCTTTTAGAAATACCTCTATGAAGTATTGCATCATTTATTTCTTTTTCAGTTTCTTCTCGTTTGATTGATTGTACAGTTAACACATTATTTTCGTATTCAACATTAATGTCGTCTTTGCTGAATCCTGCTAGTGCTAATTCAATATCATAAGTGTTTTCACCTGTTCTTACAATATTATATGGTGGATAGTTTACAGTTGGAATGTTCATAACATCTCCATCTAACACACGTTCAAAATGGTCAAATATGTTATCAAACCCAATTGTTATTGGTCTTAATTGATTAAAAATAGATAGATTGGTTTTCATAATAACTCCTCCTTTAAAGCAAGTTGTTTGTTTAATGTAGATCCTATCTAAAGCAATCTACATTTTTATTTATACAGCTTTTGTCTGTATAGTACTAATATAATACTTTTTTAAAAAATTGCGACCTAATCTGGATAAATTAATTGAATTTTTTTACCTAATTCAGTATTGCTAGGTAAATCTCCATATATGCTAATATACTTTTCTAATACTGCACTATAAAATATAGTTGAGTCATGATTTACTTTTTGGTTTATTTCTGACAATGATAAATTGTCTGCATTCTGCATTACCATAAGTGCCTTTGATGATTCTTTTTGTAACTCTCTTAAAGATAGATTTTTAAGTTTGTTGGAAGTCAAGTTACTTTCCTTTTATTACAGCTTTTTTAATACTGTCAATACATTCAAAAAAGTAATCTAACTCTTCACGTGTATTGTATACTCCTAAAGATATTCTGCATGAACCTGATAATCCAAATTTGTTATGGAGTATCTGTGTGCAATGATGTCCTGGTCTTGTTGCAATACCATATTGGTCTAAAAACATTGCCAAATCTGAATTATGTATTCCATCTAGATTAAATGAAAGTACTGCATTTGGTTTACCATTACAAAGTACTTGCATATCTCCTCTATCAATCATTTTCTTATAAGCATATTCAACTAACTCATGCTCATACTTTAACATAGCATCAAAGTCATTGTCATAATAAAAGTCAATTGCTTCTTTTAGAGCTATAATTTCTGCGATAGGGTGTGTACCTGCTTCCCATTTTTTTGGTCCTGGTGCAAACTCAACTTCATCTGTTGTAACTTTTGCAACTGTTCCGCCACCTGACATATATGGTGTTAATTCTTCAAGCCATTTTTTTTTGGCATACAGAGCTCCTACACCCGATGGCCCATACATTTTATGACCGCTAATACAATAAAAGTCACAATCTATATCTTGAACATCAACTCTCATATGTGGTGCCGCCTGTGTGCCATCAACAAATACTGCTATTCCTTTTTTATGTGCTATTTCACAAACTTTTTTAACATCAACAATTTCACCTGTTACATTTGATAGTTGGGTTATAGCAATTATTTTTGTTTTCTTTGTAATTAATTCTTCTAACTTATCTATATCTAAACTGCAATCATCTTTTACAGGAATAAATTTAAGACTTGCTTTACCTTGTAGTCGTTGTAAATGCCATGGAAGATAATTTGAATGATGTTCTAGTTCAGTACAAATTATTTCATATGGCTTCTTTTGTGTTCTTCCAAAGCTCTCTGCTATTGAATTTATTGCTTCTGTGGCACTTTTAGTAAAAACTATTTCTTCTTCAGAACCTGCATTTAAAAATTTTGCTACACTTAAACGACTTTGTTCTAAACATTCTGTTGCATTGATACTTAATTGGTGTATGCTTCTTCCTACACTACTGTATTCTTCTGTATAAAATTTAGTTAACCTATCTATTACACGTTGGGGTTTTTGTGCTGAATTGGCACTATCAAAATAAACCAACGGCTTTCCGTTAGGCAATGTTTTTTTAAAAATTGGAAATTGATCTCTAATGTGTTTCATATAGTGTATTTAATATCTTAGATGTTAAAGTGGCGGGAGTGAAGGGACTCGAACCCTCGACCTATCGCGTGACAGGCGATCGCTCTAACCAACTGAGCTACACCCCCACTTGTGATTTTATTGTAATACATATTAGTTATTATACAAGCTATATCCATTTTTTTCAACTTCTAATGCCAATGATGCATCGCCTGTTTTAATGATTTTACCATCTGATAAAATATGTACAAAATCTGGTTTAATATAATCAAGCAATCTTTGGTAATGTGTGATTATAATAAAAGATCTGTTGTTATTTCTTAATTTGTTAACACCATCTGAAACTATTCTAAGAGCATCAACATCTAGGCCTGAATCTGTTTCATCCATTATGATTAATTCAGGTTGTAATAATGTCATTTGTAGTACTTCATTTTTTTTCTTTTCTCCGCCTGAGAACCCTGTGTTTAAAGACCTTGTTAACATATCATTGCCAATGGATAATTGTTTTGCTTGTTCTTTCATTCGAGATACAAACTCCAATGAATCTAAAGGTTCTTTTCCTTGGTGTTTTCTTATAGCATTAACTGAAAATCTTAAAAATGTATTTGTGTTTACTCCTGGTATTTCTGTTGGATATTGTAATGCAAGAAACATTCCTTCTCTTGCTCTTTCTTCAACTTCCATTTCTAATAAATTTTTTCCTTTGAAAGTAACTGATCCACTATCAGGTACATAACCATCTCTTCCCATTAGTGTATTTGATAGTGTACTTTTACCCGATCCGTTTGGTCCCATTATTGCATGAACTTCACCTGGCTTAACTTTTAATGTTAATCCATTTAATATAGTAGTTCCTTCTACTGTTGCTTTTAGGTTGTTAATTTCTAACATTATCCAACACTTCCTTCTAATGTAACTTCTAATAACTTATTGGCTTCTACAGCAAATTCCATAGGTAATTTTTTTGTTACTTCTTTTACAAAACCATTTACAATCATATTAACAGCATCTTGTTCATCTAGTCCTCTTGACCTTAGATAAAATAATTGATCTTCACTAATTTTTGATGTTGTTGCTTCATGTTCTAATGATGCTTCTAAATTACTACTTTTGATATAAGGTATTGTTTTAGCTAAACACTCGTCACCAATTAACATTGAATCGCATTGTGTATAGTTTCTTGCTCCATCGGCTTTTCCGCCAACAGTTACTAATCCTCTATATGTTTGCTCTCCTTGTTTTGCAGATATTCCTTTTGAAATAATAGTTGACTTTGTATTTTTACCTAAGTGGAACATTTTAGTTCCTGTGTCTGCTTGTTGTTTACCAGTACTAACTGCTACAGAGTAAAATTCGCCTTGTGAATCATCTCCTTTTAAAATACAACTTGGATACTTCCAAGTTAAAGCTGATCCTGTTTCTAATTGTGTCCATGACAATTTACTTTTCTTTCCTTTGCATAAACCACGTTTGGTTACAAAATTATATACTCCACCTTTACCTGTTTCTGGATCTCCTGGATACCAGTTTTGTATTGTTGAATATTTTACTTCAGCTCTATCTTTTATTATTATTTCAACACAGGCCGCGTGTAATTGATTTTCATCACGCATTGGTGCTGTACATCCTTCTAAATAACTCACATAAGAATCATCTTCAGCAATAATTAATGTTCTTTCAAACTGTCCTGTATTTGCTTGATTAATTCTAAAATATGTTGATAGCTCTAATGGACACTTAACACCTTTTGGAATATATGCAAATGATCCATCTGTAAAAACAGCGGCATTTAAACAAGCAAAATAATTATCACTTGGAGGTATAACCGTACCAAGATATTGTTTAACTAATTCTGGATGCTCTTGTACTGCTTCACTAAATGATCCAAATATAATTCCTTGTTTTGCTAAATCTTCTTTGAATGTTGTTGCAACTGATACTGAATCAAATACTGCATCAACCGCCACTCCGGCTAATTTAAGTCTTTCAGTTAATGGAATACCTAATTTTTCAAAATCCGCTTTTATCTTAGGATCAACATCATCATATGAATCTAACAAGGGTTTAGGTGCAGAGTAATACGATATGTCTTGGTAATTAATAGGGTTAATCTTTAATGTGGACCAATTGGGCTCTTTCATAGTTAGCCACCGCTTAAAAGCCCTTAAACGCCATTTAAACAGCCATTCTGGCTCGTTCTTGATCTCAGATATTTTTCTTACAGTATCTTCATTTAACCCAGGTGGTAGGGTATCTGATTCAACGTCAGTAACAAAGCCTTCTTTGTATTTCTTATTAATAAGTGTTTCAGTATCTGTCATATTACTTTCTTAATGGTGGGTAGTAAAGGACTCGAACCTTTGACCCCCTCGGTGTAAACGAGATGCTCTACCAACTGAGCTAACCACCCTTGTTTTCTTCTAAATGTTTTTCATGCATAGCCACTTCAACTCCCATAACTATATCACTTGCTAGATTTGGAAACATATTTACTAGATCAATATAAAATTGTTCTCTTTGTTTATTGTCCATTCTTGCAAGAGACTCAACTGCATTATTATTGCTATTTAGCTGTTTTTTTAACATTTGTAACTCCATGCTTGTATTATAGCATCTACTAGGTAATTGTAAAGATAAAAATATAGATTTTTAACCAATTATTAACTACGAACGAGTTTTAACTGGTTTAGACTTTTTACGTCTAGGCTGTTTTAAAGGATTCATTCCTTTATAAGTTAAACCCAACTCAAATGCTTTTTCTTTTCTTTCTTTATGAGCTCTACGTACTTGTTGATCTTTTTTGATCTTCTTTTTTTCACTTGGTTTTTGGTAATACTGTCTATCTTTGACTTCTTGCATTAGCCCATCTCTTAAGATTTTTTTCTTAAGTTTTCTCCAAGCCTTCATAACATCTTCACCTTCACGTACATATACTTGTAAGCCTTCAGGTTTAGGTGTATCAAATTTTCTTTTCTTTGTTTTGTCAAATTTATCAAAGTTTTGAAATTTTTTGATATCGTAGTTCTGTCTAGGTTTATTTTGATTCATAGTTATATTATAGCTGATTTTTTTAAAATTGCAAGAACTTTATTTCCTTGCCAATTGGGTTTACTGTCCACATCATATTTGTTGATAAACGTAAGGAATCTGTGGAATCTTTCCATACAATGATCTTTCATAGCATTTTCTCTACCTTTGACTTTCATAACTAATTTTACTTTATCGCCACTTTTTAGCAATTCATCTATTTTGTTAGCTTTCACTTTTAAATCGCCGTCTCCGGTATTTGGTCTAAATTGAATTTCTTTTAAGTCAATAACAGATTCTCTATTTTTCTTATCTAATGCTTTTTGTTTTTTCTTTTGTTCATATAGGTACTTTGAGACATCCATAATCTTACAAACAGGAGGAGTTGCTGTTGGACTTATACATACTAAATCCAGTCCTTGGTGTTCTGCTTGTTGTATTGCTCTAACTGTTGTAATGATTTGAGAATCGTTTTCTACTATTAGTCTTACTTCTTTAGACTTAATCTTATGATTAGTTAATGCTATTTCTTTAGCTTGTTCGTAATTAGTTAATTTTTGTCTTCTCATGTACCCTGTTTATCTTGTTTGTCTTCATATATTAATAATGGACTTCCACCTTCAAACGTTTCGTTATTAACAACAATTTCTTTAACGCCTTGGTCTGCATAAGTTGGTAGCTCATATTGTGTATTTAACAATACTTTTTCTAAAACTGATTTTAAACCTCTAGCACCTAATCCTTTTTCATGAGCTCTATCTACTATTTCTAATATAGCTTCTGGAGTAAAGTCTAACTTTATATCTTCCATTTCAAACAATCGTTGTGTTTGTTTAATTAATGAATTTTTTGTATCAGTTAGAATCTTTGATAAATCAGATTTTTCAAGTTTATGACAAGCAACTAATACTGGTAAACGACCAACTAGCTCAGGAATAAGTCCAAACTTAATTAAGTCCTCTGGTTCAGCATCATGGTGTATAGCTTTAGACTTTTCAACATTTCTAGAAAATCCTATTCCGGAATCACTATTTTTTCTTCTTTCAATAGTTTTTTCTAAATCAACAAATGCTCCACCACATATAAACAATATATTACTTGTATCTATTTCAATCATCTCTTGTGACGGATGTTTTCTTCCGCCTTGTGGTGGTACTCTAACTACTGTACCTTCAATCATTTTTAGTAATGCTTGTTGTACACCTTCACCTGAAACATCTCTTGTGATTGATGTGCTTTCAGATTTACGTGACTTTTTATCAATCTCGTCAATGTATATAATTCCTCTTTCAGCTTTTTTTACATCAAAGTCTGCTGTAGATAATAATCTAAGCACAATATTTTCAACATCGTCACCAACGTAACCAGCTTCTGTAATTGTTGTAGCATCACCTATAGCAAATGGTACATCAATATAATCTGCAATTTTCTTTGCAATTAATGTTTTACCAACACCAGATGGTCCTAACATCATTACATTTGATTTTTCAATTTCTAAATTTTGTGACCCAGAGTTATTTGCTAATCTTTTATAATGATTATATACAGCTACACTTACTACACGTTTAGCTTCATCTTGTCCTATTACGTGTTCATCTAAATATCCTTTTAATTTTTTTGGATCAGGAATTACAAACTCACCAATGTCTGACATACTTGAAGTATCTTCTTCAGACATGATTTCATAACAAAGTTTTACGCATTCATCACAAATGTAAGAATCCTCTGGACCTGAAATTAATTTTTTTGCTTCCGATCTTTCTTTTTGGCAGAAAGAGCACTTCATAGTTTCTTTTTTCATCTATTTTTTTTTAACCAATCGTTTATCCATTGTTTATTTTTTGATGTAGAAGTTTTAGTATTGTTTGCGTTTGTTGATAGTGTTTTTTGTGTTAGCAAATTTATTCCTTCCATATCAATTACTTTGTTTACTTCTCTTAAGTTTATATTAATTTCGTCGGATAAGTCAATCGATATTATGTTTTCTTTTGGTTGTAAAGAGTCATTATCTATTCGTCGGTCTTTTTTTTTACTTCTTCGTCGGATAAATCGTTTATTTTAACATCTTCTATAATGGTGGGCATTGGTGATTCTGGATCATCATCTGGTGTCCACATCCACCCTTTTGGTGTTTCTTTTTTTACTGTAGATTCTGTTTGAAGATCATATTCTACTTCACCAGGATCAAATCCATCTGATGTTGGTACGGATTTTTCTAATTCTTGTTTAACATCCTGTAAATGTTTTTCTACTTCATTATTAATATCTTCTTCTCTAGCTTTACGTGAATATTCTTCTAGTGCTTCTTTTTCTTCTTTTTCTCTTTGTTTAAACTTTTCTAATTGTTCTTCTTTTGATGTAATATCTAAATCATCGCTAAATGTTACAGTAACATCTTCATTATAATTTGCTTCTGGTGTAACAGTATATGAAGCTGAAAAACTTTGATCTGGTGTTTTAGTTTCCTCATTTTCTTTTAATGCATTAAACTGATCTAATTGAGATTGCATATCCTCAAATCTATCTTTCCAATACGTAGGTGCATCAACGCCAGTATTTGTATTGCTAGGTCCATCTAACCCAATTACCTCTTCAAACGATTTACCAAATTTACGTTTAAGTGTAAAGTTGGCCGCAATTAATAATAGTACTGCTAATGGATCAAATACAAATATGATTATGATAATAACCCATCTTACAGATTTTTCTAATATGTCTGAACTAGCTTCCTGATCGTATATAAACTCTGCTATGTATTTGATTGGCCCAACTTCTACTTCAATTTCTTTAATTTGAGATTGTAGTACAAATTTGTCTTCATTTAATTTGTCAATACTGTTAAATGCAACTGCAAGTTTTCCTTCTAACTCGTTTTCTTTTGCTTCAATATCTGCTGTTGTTTCTTCTGCTTGTCCAGTTAAATTTGAAATATTGGTACTAATAGCATCAATACTAGGTTGATACTTTTCTTTAATTTTAGCTATGTCTTCATTTAACTTGTTTTGAATAGCAATGATTTCTTTTTGTGCCAAGTTTGCTACTGCAACTTCGTTTTTTCTTACTTTATCAATTTCTTTATCAAATTTAGACTTACCAAAAGCACCTTTCATTCGCTGTTGTATTTGCTTAATGTCTCTGTCAGCACGTTCTGTTGCCTGTGTAATTCTTTCTTTTTGTGTTGCTATGTTTTGATTAGCAATAACAGTTATGTCAGCAATTTCTTTATCAATACGAGCATAGATTGAATCTAGTTTTTCTGTTTCTGTGTCTACTAACGTATCTACTCTAACATTTGTTCCTGTGTTTAATCTTTCAATTTCATTTGTAAGTCTTGTAACCTTACTATTTTCACGCACTAATCTATCATCTATTTGATCTATTTTTTGTATAATCAGAGATGACGGTGCTGTTTGCTCAACGTGTGCTTTAGATAGGAATCCAAAAATACCCATAGACGTTATAAACATTAATACTACTACTGATATTGTAAGATAAAATTTTAAAAAGAATGGTGATACTTTCCAATATTGATACAGCCATGATGCTGTAACTAACTTACCAATTTCTAATACAGAACCCATAATCATAATAGGTACTGCCGCACCGGCAAATATAGCCGCCAATCCTGCTATAGAATAAAATATTGCTACTGCACTAATTGATAGGGCTGATAGTAATGTTAAAATTGCTAAGAACATAATGTATTATTTAACCTTATTAGTATCTACGTTTTTTATAAAAAGATATATGATAAGCACCAGTTCCAAAATGTGGTTGGATATCTCTAACAAAACTCATATTTTCACACCATCTTGGCAATTCGTTATAAATTTTTCCTTGCCCTGTTACAACTACTACTGACTTTACTGTATTATCTTGTTGTGCCTCTTGCACCCATTGATGAAAAAACTTCCATGCATCGTGTACTGAAAATCCATGTAAGTCTATTCTCATTAGTCAACTTCGTTTCTTTCCTGAAGTATTTGTCTATTAGTCATATGTGCTTGTTCAATATCATCTTTACTTTGACCAAAATATGCAACTGCATATTTGTTATCAATTAACCATTGATTAATATTTGTTTCTTCTAACCAAATGTTTGCTAAGATTCTTCCAAACTTACCTTTTTCATCTCCAACGTGAGTTTCAATAGTTACCCACGAATCTGCTTTACAAAAGTCTTTAAGTTTTTCTTTGCTTAATGTTCCATACTTTTTTTCTTCAGCATCACTAGTTCTTGATTCTGGTGTATCTATTCCATACAACCTTACACGTTGTTTTCTTAACCATACATCAAATCCTAAATCTAA
>Ga0209336_10001132_pt1 | contig 13088 bp, 18 predicted proteins | sample LinPmetageLP32_FD_184042 | JGI IMG/M metagenome (GOLD analysis project Ga0209336, IMG submission 184042) | Marine viral communities from the Pacific Ocean - LP-32 (SPAdes) (version 2) | ecosystem: Environmental > Aquatic > Marine > Oceanic | place: Pacific Ocean | collected 2009-08-23 | reverse complement strand
AGCTTTCTTTACAAGTTTACCTAAGAAATACTTTTGTCTAGGGTCCTGTAAGGAACCTATTCCTGATTGTATTTGTTGGGGTTCTTGCATTCTAGATATAGCCATAAATTTACCTTAATTCCTATGTTTACTTGGTTTTGCTCATTAAATCAAGAGGTGGCATAAATACTTTTACGTCTTGTGCCATGTCTTCATTTTTAAAACCTTTGCTTTCCCAGTCTTTTCTTTCCTTAAAAACCTCGCCTGTTTTTTTATGTCTATATACTGTTTCTACTTTTGTAGGTTCTATAATTTTCATTAGTCTATTTCTCCTTTTTTAATGTTTAAATAACTGATGCTTACGTCAAACGAATCTGTTGTGCTTGATTGTACTGTAAAGGTTTTTCCACCTTCTATTATTAATGGTTGAGTCAATAACTCTTTTGTTTGATTAGCTGTTAATGCTATAGATTTAATAGCTGTAATACTGTTATTAGTAACAGTAACAACCGGTGTACCAGCAGATGTAACAAGAATAGATTTTATAATATATGTTTCGCTAACTAAAGGATTGCCAGTTCCTAGTGGAACTAACGCATTTCCTGTTGTATCGTTGTCTATACCTTTAAATTTATATTGGTTTACTACTGCCATTATTCTAAAAAGAAACTTTTAGCTTCTATCTCTTGTTTTACCTCTTCTTGAAAAGAAGTATTTAATTTTGTAATTACTGAATCTAAATCTCTAACTAATGATTGTAGATTAGACTGGTTGTAATCTTCTGCAGCTCTAGTTAATGATTGTACAATTTTTGCCATTATAAAATACTTGCTAGTCCCCCATGTGCAAAACTATATTTAATACCTAAATTACGATTATCAAAATCAGTGTTAGCATAAGCACTTAAGTTACCTTTATTATAATTTAAATTTAAATTTTTATTTCCTTCCATGTCTGCATTAAAACCTACTTGATAAGGACCTTGATCATATGTAAGATCTAAACCTAAATTTTTATTTAATACATCATCAGCATTTAAAACAGTTTGAAATTTTCCTTTGTTTGCCAGTAATGCTTCAAGGCCGTATGGAACTTCATAGTCACCTATTGATTTTGTTATAGTTGAAACATTTATAGGAACATTGTTATTATCATTATCATTATCGTTATCGTTATCGTTATCGTCACCACCACCTCTAAAAGTACCACCAGAATCTGTGCCAGGTGAAATATCTTCACCTTCATTTGCAGCTCCAAATTGTGCGCCACCCATGTTAAATTTAATTCTACCGCCTTGTTTATAATTTACTCTACCACCAAAAAAATATCCAGCTCTACCGCCTCCGGCATAATCATATGCAGCATTTTCTTGAGACTCTTGATTTTGAGAACTTGCATCTTGAGAACGTGCATCTTGACTACCATCAAATCTATCTTGATCTTGATTAGGAGTTTGTAAATCAGGAGCAGATGTTACTGTCCCTTCGTATTCTGGTATATTATTTTGGTTTCTAGTATCTATAATTTGATCCGTTGTGCCAGTAGTATCAGCAAAGTTTTTTCTAGATTTTTCTATGTTTATTAAATTTGTAATTAAATTAGTTTGTTTATCCGTTCCTTTCATATAGTATTTGCTATCTGTAAAATCTTTTTCAGTTAACTCTCCACTAATTAAACCATCTATTTGATCTTGATTTAACTTATATTTTTTTTTTAATGTTTCTCCAATATTTTTTTGTCTACCAGTAAAAGTTTCATCCGTAATTTTATTAGCATTATATCCAGCCATAATTCCTTCTGGTGTATTATACTGTCCACCTGGTGCCACCATAATTTGACCAATGTCGTTTACCGCAACACCTTGAGTGCCTAATTGATTTTCCATTATTGCTCTTCTGTTTTCAGGCAACATACCCGATGCAAAACTTCCAATTTGTGCTAGCGTTCCTATGCCAGGTATAAAACCAATTCCTTTTGAAATAAGTTGTGATATTTTTGAATCTGTAGCCATTACCTTCTTCCTCCTGGATGTATATCTAATCTAAATGTTCCTAGTTTCCAATCCTCTCCGACAGCAGTGTTTGCTACCTCTAATGCAACCTGTCTAGCTCTTACACGTATGTCTTTTTTAGTTGTACTTGAAGTACAAGTAAAACTATTTGTAACTTGTGCGCTATTTGGATAAATTCTTGTTTTAAATTTAATTGCTGTGCTTCCTGTCTGATCAATAAAATCTGGTATAAATCTACTAATTCTCATTATAAATTCTCCATCACCTCTAATATCAGGCATTCCTACAGTTTGTCCTGTGTTACTTCTACGTTGGGTAATATCAAAATCACCTGAAATAATATTAGCAAGTATTGCAGTAACAGAACCACCAGCATCAACTTGATCGGTCCCTGTTTCCTGTTCATAGTATATAGTAATCCCGTCTGTGTTACCAATTACATCAAATGAAACATTATCATCCGTAGTATAATAAGCTGCGTTTGGTAAATTAAATACAGCTGAATCTTGCCAAGCAGTTCTTGCTAAACTTCCAGTAGTCCATATAGGTTGTTTTGATGTTGAGTCTAAATAATTATACGTAACTTGTCTGTTTACAACATTTGACCCACTGTTACAGTAAAACCAAGTTATTTCTCCAAACAAATTATTTAAACCTGCATTAATAAGATCCCTTGCTGTTGTATTTAAATCATCAAAAACAAAGTCTTCAACTAAACATGGCATAGATCTTAATTGACCATCATATGTAAAGAACCCATTTTCTGACATCCAGTAAGCTGAACCATCAACTTCGATACATGCATTTTTACCAATTAATCCACAGTTTGTCCCCACTTGTTGAAAAGAAAATGTAAAAGGTGCTCCAACAAACTGCATTAAAAATAATGCGGTGTCTGTCCAAACATAAATTGCATCTCTACCTTTAATAGCTCCCATAATTCTAGACCCATCTGCAAGTCTTTGTGTACCCGCAGTATTGTTTGCAGTTACAGTATAAGAATCTGTTTGATCAATACTTTCTTGATCTGAAAATCTTATAAACATATCGTCTTGTGTAGTGTTGGCTCCTACAGTTGTTTCTGTTCCAAAAAATACTAGGTGCCTGTCTGGAGTTGATACCAATACATGTCGTGATTTTGTTGGAGCGTTTGGTATAATAGTTGCTCTAGTATCTGTTGCATTTGATGGAGCTCCATCCCATTCAAAAACAGGACCGTTATAAATTAATGCAATAAGCTTTGTACCGAAATTATCTAAAACCCATAGACCTGGAGAGATAGTAAAATCTGCACCAGATGCATCTCCCCACGCAACAAAGTCAGAAATATTTGTAACAGTTGCGCCGCCGCTGTGCGCTGCTTTTGTTGTGCCGTTTACTTCTCTAGCTCCTCCGCTTAAAGTATTTGTACCTGTGTTGTTAGCTGTGTAACTAATGTCTTCTGATCCAATTCTTATTTCTCCGGAAGAAGGAAAGGCCGAAGAATTAGTTAAAGGAATGTCGGTTACGGCATCGTTTATAGTAGAAGCCAAAGTTGTAGTTGCAGGACCGTTAGCTTGACCACCAAAATTTGCAGTTCCCCATCCAAAACCACCTAGTTGTTGAGAGGGACCAACATTGTAATAACAAAGAACAGAAGCTGATCCGCTGGTAGTTACGGGAGTTCCCGCTTCTACAGTACCCATAGTTACTGTAAATGTATTGGCAGTAGGAACTGACGTAACCATAAACTTTAAATCTTCAAATGAAGCGTTAGTAAAAGTAGATCCTGATAAACCAGTTACACTATCAAATAAAACAATGTCGTCTTCTATTAATCCATGAGTCCCGCTACATGTAACAGTAACCGAAGCTGACGAAGCCGTAGAAGTAAAATTGGCTCCTGTTAAAGTTGTTCTAATAGGATGAATGTCGTAATAAACATCCCCTTGAAGAACATATAAAATTCTATTGGTTCCTATAGCAGCATATTTAATAGAATCATTGTTTTCCCAATGATGTATAGCTCTTGTAGCACCTGTTAATTTACTGGTTCCTACTTGACTCCAACCACCTATTTTTTCAGGACTACCGTATCTAAAACGTACGTTATCACCATCAAACCATTGCCCTTCGGCCCCTGTTTCTGTGACTTGTTTGTTAAATCCTGGCGCAAATCCTAATTTTTGTAGCATAATTCTACTTTACTTTATCAATTATTAAATTCCAAGACAAATTATCTAGCAATTCATCTAGGTTAAAATCTCTTTTATCCATAGATTTAACGTACTCATTTAACTCTTCAGTATCAAATATAATCCATTGGCTGATTGTTTCAAACACCATCTTATCAGATTTTGATTTAAAGTAACCTGTTTTTTCAGCTTTATTATTGACAGTTTTAAGTGGTCGAATATCAAATTTAAAAGTTTGGTTGCCGTTTTTTAGCCTACCTTCTACGTCCCAAATTTCTTTTTTTCGTTGTTCTGGAGTTGCTAATACAGAGTCTGATAAATAATTTATAAAATTTTTCAGAGCGTTACTTTTTAAACCAAGAAGGAAGACCTATATGTGGTCGCTTGTCAAACATGTTTTTTTTAGCGCCTTTTGTTTTAGTATTATTATAATGTAAAAAAACTTGTACGCACTCGTTACCCTTAAATTTATTTCTCCAATGTTCCAACTCACACCCAGAATACACCAACATATCCCCTTGTTTTAAATCTACCTTAACACCTTTTTTATTTTTTTCTCCAGAGGGTTCTAAGTATATAGGCCATGCATCTCCACCAAGGTTCATAGTGGTAGATATCTCACAACTAAACCTGTCTTTGTGTCTTTTAAGTTCGTCACCTTTTTTATAAATTCTTGCATAAGTGTAAGCCGGATATAATTTAAGACCTGTTACTTTTTCCATTTCTGGTTGGCATTTTAACATTAAAGTTTCCATAGCTATATTAGAATACTGACTGTATGTATTTGGTATTTGTGTATCATCATAGCTTCCTATAATATTTTCAAAGGGTGAAATGTACCTAGCTTGTCTACAAGTATCATAGACTTGTTTCTGCATACTAAAATAATTTGCAACAAAAGTTGCTAAATCTTTTGATATTGCTTGACGGATAACTGTATACTTTTTCTTTTTAAACATCTTTAGCCATCTCTTTTGGCACCGCTTGTATGTTCCAATGTATAAATCTAAATGGTTCTATACCTAAATCTACAGCAAATTCATGTTCTATGTATCCTGGAAATATCATTATCGTTCCTGGTTTAGGTGTAAAACTTACTTTGTCTGCTACAGGCCATACCATTCCTTGTTCTGGTTTCATTTTTAATTTAGTTGCACGTGCCCCGGTTCTTGGTTCATGAAAAATAGGGTACGATGTTTTATCACTGCATTTTAAAAAATAAAAACCTGAAACATGTTGGTTCCAATGCATGTGTGCAGAATGATGCCCCCCACCTTTTTTAGCAAATTCCTGAACCCACATTTCTGAAAATATAGTTTGATAATGTAACATATCAAAACCTTGTGCATCTAAAAACTGCCAAGATTTTTCACCAACATATTTTTTAAAGTCTAAAAATTTAGTGTCCCCTATTAAAGCAGTAGAATGAAAACTAGTTCCAAAATCTCCATATTTTTTTATATATTCTTTTTTAGATTTTTTAGCATCTTTAATATATTTGTTAGAAACTTTATTAAGAGAATCTAAAAATTCTGGTTTGTAATCAAACCATACAGTTGTTGAAAAATAATTACTAGCTTGCATATATTATTAATTGTTATTAAAAAAATTAAAGTTAACTACATACCTTTTATGTACATCAGTGTGGTAAATTACTTTATGTTTCATTTTTGTTGGAAATAATAACATCCTGTTTTCTATGCTTTCTATAAAAATATTATTTTTAGGATATTTTAAAACTGTTTTAGCATTGCACGTGGTCATATAAAATATTCCTGTAGTTGATGTATCACAAAAATTATCGATATGGAAGGCGGATTCTAAAGTATCTTTGTCTCTAAAAGTTAGATTAGCTCTTATTTGTATAAAAGCTTTTGCATTTAAACCTTTAATAAAGTGAGGCATAAATTCATAAAAAGATTTGTCATCAGGTTTATAGTCATTGTAAAAACAAAAAGAAAAAAAACCATTTTTATTTTTAGTTACACCCATTGTTGTATCGATAGGGTGATAGTACCACGGCACTACACCTGATTTTAAAAAACTAGAAAAATAATCATAAGTTTCTTTTTTTAAAAAATTATCAATTATTTTGTGTTTTATATTTTTATTAAATTCCATTATATTAAATTATCTAAAAGGATCTCCTAAGTGCCACATTACAAGACTGTACCTAATTCCAGCAGTAACGGGTTTAACTCTATGCCATGTATTTGAGGGAAAAATAATAATAGATCCTTTTGGTAATATCTCTTTTGTTTGCACTACATGTTTTGACTCGTCTCTTAGCGCAGGATCATAATTTCTAAAATCAAATTCTAGTTCACCTCCTTCATATTCAGAACCGTCAGTAAGTTGGCATGTCATAGATAATTTTCTAATTTTGTTGTGTTGAGGAGAATTTGGATTATCGTATGGTTTTTTCCAATCATCTGAATGCCAATCATAATATTGATTTAATTTGTATTTAGTAAATTGAGCGTTTTCTGAAAAATCCCATTGAAAATTCCAACCTGCTTTTGTATTAGCTATTCTTACAAAAGGATGTAGTTCCTTATAAATCCAATTTTCATTAAGCCAAGAAATATTGCAATCTCTTATATTTTTAATAGATTTAATTTGTTCTTTTGATAATTCTGCTTCTTCAAAACCACCTGTTCTGGCCATCATTTCTTTTTTAGCTAAACCAGCTTTTATTACATCATCACAAAATTTTAAAGGTAGGACAGATTTAAAACACCAGATTTTAGCAGGTTCTTTTAATTTCATTTTATTTTTAATGCTCCAACAGCTAATTTTTTATTTCCAGAACTTGCTTCTCCCCAATGCCATATGTTACTTGGAAAAAAAATTAATTTACCTTTTTCTGGTTTTATTTTTATAATATCATTATTGATTTTAAAACAAGTGTGTCCATCTTCAGAATTTTGAAGATAGGCTATAAAAGAAAAATCTTCTGTAGTCTGATGATCATGTGCTCCCTCATATCCTTTATTATAAAAATGTAATAAATGAATATGAAATATATTTAATTTTTGAGTATAAGGTATATGTGGTTTAATTAATTGTGCATATTTTTTAAATTTTTCAAATTGCAAAATATTACCTGTGTGAAAAGCGTTAACAGAATGAACTGTTTTATTTTTTGTTGCATTATAATCTGATAATTTTTTTTTATAATATTCTAAAAGTTTTAAAAATTTATCTATATCTTTTTCTTTTAATTGTTTGTGAATTATACAACGCTTATAGCTTTTCATGATTAGATACTTTCATAAGTAATTGTTTGTATAAAATTTAATAATTGTTTTTGATGATTTAAAACTATGTATTTGTTAGTGGATGGAAAAATAATAAATTTATTTTTTTCTAACTTTATTGTCCAATCTCTACCTTTTCTTCTGTTGTCATCATAATAAATTTTAATGTAACAATCTTTTGTGTGAGCTCCATACAGCATTGTATAATCAGGTGAGTTTCTTAAATCAACTGGGTCGATGTCACAAATAGGTTGTGAAGTTTGATTGGGATAATAAATGTTTCCTCTAGAATCCTTATCTATTAAAAGTATTTTATTTTTTAATGAAAAAAAATCTTTTATATAATTATTAAGTTTTTCCCACTCTATTGAAAAATTAAAATTACCATTTGAAAAAGTATATTTAAATATGTCTTCACATAATTTAGTTGAGTTTATTTCAAACCCTGCTGGCATTTTTAAATTGCTATAATATATGGCTGTCTCACTTAATACTTTCTTTTTCATTTAATTAATATTACATTAAGTATTATTTTAACGCAATATTAGATTTAGATATTATTTAAAGCGTCCGTTAGATCCCATTGTTGGTCAGCATCATTCCATTCATGGTACCAATAATTAGTGCCTGCATCATTTTGTGTCTGTTGTTCTGTTGCTATTGCAGGTTCATCCCCTATCGGAGATTGCCACCTAGCTTCACTAATATTTTTTACCCAAGATGTATATGGTTTCGGTGGTAAAAAAATTTGATCTCCAGAATCCCAAATCCAACCTGTTGTTGGATAGTTGCCTCTTAAAGGAGTTCCTCCTAATTGATGGACTCCTTGTTTAGTATTATAAGAACATTGTACCCATAAGTTTGCAGGCCAATTATATGTTGTCTGACAAAAATTTTTACCAACAGATTCAACTTCCTCTCCTTGTTCATTTTGAACGTCTTTATTATTAATTACAAGGACTGTTATAACTTCGTTCTCTTCTGATATTTTTGCAAAATGTGCCATAATTTTTTAACTCGATTGATACTTGTATCTTATTACTACTATACCTGATGCACCTCCACCACTTTTTGTTCCTCCATTTGCTGAATTTGCAGGTGTTGGTGTAGTTGCTCCTGGGGCTGCGCTATGTCCTCCTACTGAAAAAGTAGTACCTGATCCTGGTGCTGATGTTGTTGCGCCACTGCCTCCTGCGGCATTTGCGTTACCACCGGATCCGGTAGCTCCGCCTCCAGATGATCCGTATAATGTACTATCAGGATTGGGAGGTCCATTTCCTCCATTATTTCCTTGAGGAGGACTTACTGGTGGTTGGTTTCCACTTCCTCCTGTGTTTCTCCGTCCACCTCCTCCAGATCCGCCAGGGTTTCCTGGATCAAAGTTTGCTGATCCTCCGCTTCCACCCCGTGCTGAAGTTATAGATGAAAAAGATGAATTACTTCCGCCTCCACCAACTGATATAGGATAACCTTGTGCAGAAACAGGTAGTGCAGATCCACCAGCTTTAGGTGAAGTTGAGTATCCACCTCCTTTAGAGCCGGGTGATTCTCTAAATCCTCCGCCTCCGCCTCCGCCTCCAAAATTAGAGGGGCCACCACCGCTTCCACCACCAGCGACAACTAAAAAATCAACTACGTTACATGCTGGTTGAGTACCAACAGCAGAAACACAGAAAGTACCTCCACCTGTAAATGTATGAATTTTGAAATCTCCTGAAGTAGTAACAGTTCCACCTGTTGCTTGTATAAAACTTAAATTTTCTGATCCTCTAAATTGTCCAATAGATATTTGTCCGCTTGAAGGAATAGGTCCATTAGGTGCTGGGGCAGCAGAAGGAACTAACGGTCCGTTTGAATAATATTCGCTAATTTCAATTGGGTTTGAACCACCATATTCTGTTTGAATATCTGCTAAACTTGTATTGGTATTAGGGACAGACATGTTAACTCTCCTTCTTACTTAAAACTTCTACTTGCTCTGAAAGTTTTTTTACTGCCTCAATAAGTAAACACGTTAATCTGTCGTATTTGACAGCTTTTATTCCGTCTGGTCTTTGAGCAACAGCCTCTGGTAAAACTTTTTCTACATCTTGAGCAATTACACCTACGTCTTTTTTTCTAACAAAGTAACCATCTTCGCCACCTCTTTTATCTATGTATTCTTTTTTCCAATCAAATAAAACACCGTTTAATTTTTTTACAGCTTCTATTGGATCTGGAATATTTGTAATATTTTCTTTAAGTGCAACGTCTGAAGAATAAAAAGCAGTAACATCATTAGTTGCTCTTATTTCTCCTGTTGTGCCTGACGCTCCAGTACCTACACCAAATGAATCAAATTGAACATCGTTACCTGTATCTAGTGCTAAAGAAGCTCTTGCAGTTGCTCCAGACTCTGCAACAAAATTTGAACCATTACCAACAATAAAATTACCATTAGTTACAGCTAAACCTGCAACATCTGCTAATTGTGCATCATACGCTTGTACGTCACTTCCAATAGATACCCCAAGAGAAGTTCTAGCAGTAGCTCCGCTTTCTGCAACCCAAGTAGATCCATTACCAACAATTATATTACTATCAGTTACAGCTAAAGCACCTATCGCAGTAAGTGTAGCATTTACTGGTGAAATTTCATACACACCTGTGTTAGTTGCAACACCATCAAGATAAATAATTTTCCAACCTTTATCAGTTGTTGCAAAAGTAACAGTTGCACCAGAACCAGATACAGCTTTTAATTGAACTGTATAAGCACCTGATGTGCTATTTTTTATAAAATAAAAATTTTCTGTAAGTAAAGGGAATGCTACAATTCTGTTTCCAGAAATTGATCCTGTTAAGTCTAAAATTCTTTGTTGAGCAGTACCTGTTAAAGCACCGTCATCTATATCTAAAGTTGTAGTTCCTGCACCACCGGCAATAGATACTTCTAGGTGACCACCTGTAAGTTGCTCTATAAGATTTAAATTAGCGTTTGTTTTTGTTCCCCAAGTACCAGCGTTTTCGCCGGTTGCCATTAGTTCTATTCCTAGATCTGAATAAGTTGATGCCATAAATTTTTCTCCTAAGCTACGTGCGTTACATCTGTATAAGATGTATTCCCTGTTATGTCAATATCTTTGTATGCTAATGCTCCAAAGCCTGTTGTACCAATTTCTGCGGTTGTTTGAAGTCCTGTTAACTCTAAAGCAGTGTCCGCAGGAGTTATTGATCCTACTGCAGAAGCCATATTAGCTGGCGCAGTTAAAGGAACTCCTATTCCAATAATTATAGAACCTACACTAGAAGTAGCAGCAGACGAAGCAGTAAGTGTAAATATTTGTGCTTCGGTTACTTCTATACTTCCAACACTTGCTGTTGCTACGGCAGGTGCAGTTAATCCTACAACATCAGCAGGAGTTATTGCGCCGACACTTGTTGTTGCAGATTGTCCTGTTAATGGAGCTCCTTCTCCAATTACAAATTCTCCAACACTTGTTGTTGCAGATTGTCCTGTTAATCCCATAACATCTGCTGGAGAGATAGCTCCGACACTAGATGTTGCAGCACCGGGTGCAGTTAATCCTATAACGTCTGCAGGAGCAATAGCTCCAACACTAGATGTTGCGCTTAACCCTGTTAGTTGAACTAATTTATTAAATGAATCTCCATAAGGCTCTTCACCCCAACCATTTCTACCCCAACCGACTAATGTACCAGCATTATCAAAACTACCTAATTCAGAAGTAATTTGACTTGGGGCCGTCAAAGTTATTAGAGAAGTTAAATCTAAATTTATAGAACCAAGTGAAGAAGTTAAATTTGAAGGAGCCGTTAGAGATACAGTTATTTCTTGAGCAGCCGTAATACTTCCTACACCTGAAGTTGCTGATTGACCACTTAAAGCTATTTCGATAGGACCTTGATCACCCCATTCATTAGTGCCCCATGCCCACATTCCCCAAGTGTTATCATCAACAGTGTTTGCCTGACCACCCATTCCAGAGTGATTTGTACAATAGTAATAAAGAGTGGGTGCGCTTTCAGCGACTGTAATTTGTGTATAAGCTCCTGCTTGACCAGGAGTGCCGTTAGTAGTTACACCTGTTGTGTATTCAGAGCCACCACTATGTGTACCATCACTTGTTGTTGAAAATCTTAAAGGGTGATTACCATTTGAACTATCTGATTGATCAAATTTGTATGTACCATTCTCAGCAATATTTATTGTAGGCTGTTGTACGCCATCAATAAAATATTTATTTCCACCGCCGGTGCTAACAACCGTTACTGTAAATGTTCGGGTTACCGACATAAGGATCTTCTCCTTATGCTATTCTTACTATAGCTGTTGTTGCTGCTTTAGCAGGAAATTGAATAGTAAAAGTTCCACTTGAAACAGTTTTGTCTCCACCAAAAGCTACTGCACAAACTGCAGGATCACCTGTTGCTGTGTCATTATAAATCAAACATCCATTAGCTGTGAAAGAAGCTGACGTAAAACTAACGTCACTAAAATCAGCACAAGCTGTTGATCCATCTAAAGACGGAGTAATGTTTGTTAAAGCTTTTCCGCCTGCTGTGTAAGCAGATCCAGAAGAGTTAGTGATTTCATTTGAACTTGAATACGCTGTAGTAGATGCACTTAAAGTTGCTGAACTTGTGTATAATGCAATTTTAAAAGCGTTTCCTGTAGACGCAGTAAAGTTATGTGTCGCAGTCATAAGTTCGTTTTTAAAACTGTTACATATTGCCGATGTTATTGCCATAATTTTTTCTCCTTATTTATGGAGACGGTGACTTAACTGGTATTCTAACTGTGCCGTCAGTATAATCGTCTCGTCTTCGTCTACCCAGTTGCATTCCTGCGAACTGTTGTACTGCATTTTTATATCTATTTTCATAGTATGTCAACATATCTATTGGACCTTTTAAAAATCCAAACGCTTCTACTAAACAAGCATATAAAAGACCTTGTGGAAAATATGTGCTTAAATAAGTTTCTGCTGTCCCATCTGATCCAGAACCTAATCCTGTAGGATATTTATTATAATATACTCTAAACATATAGTTTGCATCTGGAGTAGGAGCTAAATACATGCCTCCTGAAGTAGTTGTAGTATTACTAGTTGCTCCTCCAAACATGGCATAATATTTAGGAAGTCCTGTAACATCTTGTGCTGTTAAATCTCCTTCTGATCCTGTTAATCTGTCAGTGTATTCTGATAAATATGTTTGATCTTTTTTTTCTAACCAAGTTCCAGTGCCTGTCGTGTTTGCTGTTGAGTTAAATACCTCTATGCCTCTAATAAATAAAGTTCCTGCAGGTGCATTAATAGTATTATCATCTGCAATTAAAGTACCTTCTTGAACAAATCTATCTGGGTCCATTGGAAGCTCTTGATTAATTCTCATTTCTGCAGACATAATAAAACCGTCTAAAACAGTTGTTGTAAAAACAGTATCATCTACTTCAGTATAATCTAAAATTGCTTGTTTTAATGTTGTATATGTATATTTTGAAACTCCTGACATAATTAAGCTCTATCATTTATTGGGCCGTATGTACACTGTAAACCACCGCCTGCTAAATATGTGCCAGCTACAAAAGACATACCTATAGCAAGAGCTGGAACTAAATAACTATTTTCTTTTGTAACAGTTGTATTAGCGTCATTAACG
>Ga0209336_10001130_pt1 | contig 13102 bp, 18 predicted proteins | sample LinPmetageLP32_FD_184042 | JGI IMG/M metagenome (GOLD analysis project Ga0209336, IMG submission 184042) | Marine viral communities from the Pacific Ocean - LP-32 (SPAdes) (version 2) | ecosystem: Environmental > Aquatic > Marine > Oceanic | place: Pacific Ocean | collected 2009-08-23 | reverse complement strand
AATGGTAAGAAGAGAGAAGCAACTATTGGTTCTATAGATATACCAATCAATGTAGCTAGAAACAAAGCACAACAAATACTTGGTGATGTAGCACAAGGCATTGATCCCTTGGAAAAGAAAAAAGCAGAAACACTTAATCAAGCATTTGAATACAAACTGCAAGATCTGTTAGACAGTAAACGTAAGTGTGTCTATCTTAAAGACGGCAAAATAATGGGAGACACTAGAGCGTCCTGGACAAGAGATGTAGCCTCTAGCATTGGTAACATGAAGTTAGTTGATATAGAAACGGGAGACATTACTAGGTTACATATTAAAGTAAGCCAGCGTGGTAAGTATCAAGCTAACAGAGTTGTTGGTTTAATTAGTTCTGTATTTGAACACGCAATCAGACTGTCCTTGGTGCAATACAATCCAGCCAAGTATGTAAAGAAGAACCCAGAGTTTGAAAGAAACCGACCATTAACTGACGTTGAGTTTGCACAGATAAACAAACAGTTAAACATTATAGAAGCACAGTCTAATCCCAAGAATTTAAAAGCAATCAAGTACATAAGGTTATGTATGCTAACTGGTGGCAGGTGTAAAAGCGAGATAGGATCAGCCAAGTGGTCTGACCTAGATGGTAACAAGCTAATACTGAAGAACCATAAGACAGACTATCAAGGTAAAGCAAGAGTGATACACCTTAACAATCAAGCTATGGCTATCATTAACTCATGCGATACAGACAATGAAACCATACTTGGTGTCAAGTATCCTTGGCACATGTGGAACAAGATAAGGAAGGCTGCTGGTTGTCCAGATGTAACCTTGCATGATCTTAGACATAACTACGGCACTATGGCTGGCGAGACTATGAAGCTAGAGGATGTAAAAGAGTTAATGGGCCACAAAACTATTAGGGCAACAGAGAGATATAGAAAACAAAGAGAGCATATTGCAAAAGAGAATATGCAAAAGGTTGGTAACTATATGCAGAAGATAACTATGTCTAATTAATCGTAGGGATTGCCTTCGGGATCTACACCATAAACCATTTCTAATTCTAGTTCTATGTAGTGTCTTGCTTTAAGTAAGTCTTTTACTCTGTCTGATTTATTCCTGGTTACATACTTTACAACATTAGTTAAGTTAGGTGTAAGTCCATTACTGTAAGCATACTCCAAAGGTTGTATGCCTTTATTTTTATAGTGATCTCCACCGATTTGTTTTTTTGTTGCTCTCACACTATCCCACTCTTGCGGTGTAATATCATTTATACTCATTCGTTCCTCCAAATTAATATTAAATTTTATTGGTAATATTTCTGCAAGGTTTTTCTAAATAATATTTCTATTATTTTTGTTCCTAGACTTGCTTTATTAAATTTACTCATAGTAGAATATCACAATAGGTAAACAATAGGAACTTACATGAATAGTAATAAGGTATTCCTGACGCAAAAAGAACTAGCAGAGCGTTGGAAGAAAAGTCCACAGACTTTAGCAAACAACCGATCATTAAACAAAGGCCCGTCTTATACAAAGATAGATGGTCAGATTAGATATGATCTGGATGACATTTTAAAAATAGAAGAAGATTCTAAAGTAGAACTTTAGACTAGGAATAAGTGTGTCGCATTCTGTATTAGCACCTAGTAGCATCAATAGGGTAATTAGATGTCCAGCATCAGCTCGTATAAATGCAGAGGCAGATAGAAAATCAAACATAGCGGCAGCCAGAGGTACACAAATACACGAAATGGTTGAGATGAGATTAAAAAATAGATTAGACGGCATTACGCTATCTGATTATTGGTTAGACAAAGACTGTGAAGTCGATGGTTTTAGTTTTACTATAACTGAAGATGACATCAAGATGGCTGACACTTATGTTGACTATGTTTCCCAACGTAGAGACGAACTAAACGGCAAGCTCCTCATAGAAGAGAGGGGCGGAGCGCCAGAAATCCATGAAGATATATTTGGTACTGTAGATGCGCTGATACTTGGCGAGGGTAACAGAATGGCAGTCATAGATTTTAAGACTGGTGGTTGGCCAGTCAATGTAATCCTTAACGAACAGTTAATGTGCTACTCGCTATTTGCACTTAGTCGTTATGGCAACGAAGATACGGTTGTAGAAATGACAATCGTACAACCAAACAAAAGAGCCTGGCATAAAGACGGTCAGATAAGAAGTTTTGATATTCAAGCAGTCGATCTAGTAGATTGGGGTTTTAATATCTTAAAGCCAGCATGTGATGAAGCCTTGGGTGAAGAGCCTGGTTTTAATGCTGGAGAATGGTGTAGGTTTTGTGCCTACAAATCAGAATGTAATAACTACCAAAATCTGAAGGAGGATTAAAATGGTAAATGAAAATAAAGAAGTGAAACCTCTACTAAGTTTCCAAGATAAAGACGGAAACCAAAGAGATATATTTGAAAAAGACTTGAATGACATCACAAGACCATTGGTTGAGGAAATCAGTCAAGACTTAAATGCAGAGCAACAGTTGAATGAAGCCTATCAGCTTGCAACTAAAACTGTGCATCACATGGAAGCGGTTAGAAAGAATGTAAGAAATGCTGTAGCAAAGTTAGAAACTGAACTACCGCCTTACAAAAAGCCAGTCAAGATTGAAGGTGTAACTAAGGAGCTAAACTAATGTCCCTAGCAGCGATACAAACAAAAAGTAAAGCTAAACCATCAATCGTAATTATCTATGGCCCATCTGGTCTAGGTAAGACAACGCTTGCAGTAGGAAGTAAAAACCCTATTGTTTTGCAAACTGAAGAAGGTCTTGGGATATTAACCAACAACAGAGACATAGCTCACTTTCCATTAGCTAAAGACTACGATACTTTTTATGAGTATCTAAAGTCATTGGTTGATGCAGAGGAACTAGAATTTAACTCTTTGGTTGTAGACAGCTTAGATTGGCTAGAGCCATTAATACATCAAAAAACTTGTGAAGTTAATAAATACGTATCAATCGAATCTGCAGGCTACGGAAAAGGTTATATAGAAGCATTGAAGTATTGGAGAGAGTTTTTAGATTTGATTAATAGATTAAGAAACGAGAAGAAGATGAGAATTGTTTTAATTGCTCATAATCAAATTAAAGCGTTTCACGATCCAAGCACAGAATCCTATGATAGGCATGAGCTTAAATTGAACAAGCACGCATCAGCCTTATGCTTAGAAGCAAGCGATATGTGTTTATTTCTTAATTACAAAAAGGGAACTGTAAAAGTTCAGGGTAATAAAGGTTTGACTAATAAAACTGTGCAATCTGGCAGAGTCCTAGTAACTACTGAGTCACCAGCCGCAGTTGCAAAAAATAGATATGGACTACCGATGGAAATACCAGTCGTAGAAGAAGGCGAGGACTTTATAGTCAGAGCTGAGAAAACATGGGCTGAGATTGGTAAACTGATAACCAAGAAATGAAAACAGATCACGAAACAATATTATATTTTTTACGAAAGGCTGTAATATTTGTAGAGGTTTGCATTGATAAAAATGGAGATGATGATTTAATTCTCCCATTAGGAGCTAACAAAGTTTTATTAGACGTTGTTGAAGCACTAGAAGAAGAAATAAATCGGGCAAATGATTTTGAGGAATATGATCCTGGTTAATCATTAATTTTAATTGTTAAATTTTTAGGAGGTAACAACATGGATTTAACAGAATTTAACGACGGGAAACCGTTTGATACTGAAAACGCAACTAGTGGCGGTGGCAACTCATCACTAGAACCTGGAAGACATACTATGCACTACGCTGGTGCTGATATGATTGAAGGGAAGAATAACTGGAAAGCAATCAAAATGCTTTTTGAAGTAGATGGAACAACTATAGTTATAAGTAATACTTTTACTGTAGGATCTGATAACCCTAAAGCTGTTGACATAGGCAACAACTCTTTACTTTTACTAATGAACGCAATGGGAGTTAGCTCTTTAAAGAATACTAACGAACTTGTTGGTAAAAGTGTAAGTGCTGAACTTATTAGAGCTGATTCTGGTTACTTAGAAATAGACGAGCAGTTTGGTAAAACCTGGCAACCAGTTGGAGATACGCCAAGCACGGAAACACCAAAAGAAGAAGTATTTCCGTCAGATGCCGACAATGACGAAATCATTCCTTTTTGATTATGATGATTTAAAGTTTCGGAGACAGTCACTATGTGCTTACTGCCATGGTGTCGCGTCTCCGCTACTTTACATAAAAGACGGTAAGCACTTTGCTGCTTGCTCAATGGATCATTTACAAAAAATTGGAGAGGGTGAAAAGATGGAGGACATCAAAAACTTTGCACAAATTAATCAAGAGGGTCTTAGGTATGCCCTTAGTAACAGCAAAGACAAATATTTAGAGATATCTAAAAAGAACAAGACATATATTTTACACGAATGGGAAAGGGAAGACCGCGTAGATTTCATTCACAAGGTAGTAGCCAATTATTTGAATCATGCCAAGGATCAGGCGAGGAGTGGCTGATCTTACAGAATATTTTGGTAAAGCTGGTTTAGTAGTAGATAAAAACTTTGCATTTAGTGGAGCTGACAAGTCTCTGAGTGATTTAATTAGCGAGATGCAAGGCAATGGGTTAGTTGTAGATTTTATTGACACTAGCGGCGAGCTAGTGAGAGTCCCAGTTAGCGCAACTGCATCGAACCGACCAGATAAAACCAATGAGCGTAGCGGTTGGTATGTCTACAATCAATTAGATGCAGACTTTGTATGTCTGTATGGCAACTGGCGTACAGCTTTGGAACAGAAGTTTACTTCTTATAACACTAATGAAATGACGGTAGCGCAAAAACGCGATCTGCAAGTTAAAGTAGAAGAAGCACAACTAAGACGCGAGGAAGCAAAGAAAACCAAGCAAGACGAAGTTGCTTTGTATGTTAAAGATAAGTTTGCTAAGGCTGGCGAGGTTGAGGAGCATAAGTATCTTACAGACAAGAGGGTTGAAAACCATGGTTTAAGGTTAACTAGCACCAACAATCTAATGATACCCTTACACACTATTATAAAGAGTAGTGATACTGGGTTATTAGTATCAAGAATAAGAAGTTTACAGTACATCTTCCCAGACGGATCTAAAAAGTTTGCATCTGGTGGTGAGGTGCGCGGAAATATTTTTTTAATTGGGGTTGAACACCACCTACTACCAACCCTTGAAACCCTAGTTATATGTGAGGGTTATGCAACTGGAGCTTCTATCTATGAAGCGACAGGATTGCCATGTGCGGTAGTTTTCTCGGCTAATTTTTGTTTAACTGCAACTACGCGGTTGCGAGCTATTACAAATTCTAAATTTTTACTTGCCTTAGACAATGATACTTCTGGGGTTGGTGAAAAGTGTGCTAACGAGGTTGCAAGTGCGGTTAGCAATTGCATGGTTAGACTACCAAGCGTCATTGGTGATTTTAACGATCTAGCCAACGCCAAGGGTAAAGATCAGTTAAAACTAGAACTGTTAGAGTCTAAGTTTAATATTAGGCAGTATGCAATCCGCAACTTAGTAGAAGAACCAAAGCCAATTGAATGGTTGGTTGATAGTTTTATACCATTAGGCAAGCCAGGTATCATTGCTGCAATAGGTGGGGTTGGTAAAAGTTTAAGCATGATACAACTAGCTCTTGGTATTGCTCTTGGTGGTAAATGGTGGGGTAAACCTATCTTACAAAAAGGCTCTAGCGTTATCTTTGCCGCAGAAGATGATTTAGCAGAGGTACATAGAAGAATTGATGCGCTTGATCCATTAGGTTTACGCTTTCAGTCTGAATATGATGTTTATGTCTTTCCAATACCAGAACAAAAAGAGCCGATGATATTGTTAAGGGAAGAAGGCATAACACCGCAAGCAACAGAGTTAGTAGATGAACTTAAAACTATACCTAACCTACAGTTAGTGGTATTTGATCCGCTCCAAGCATTTACAACTGGTAATATTAGTTCAAGCAATGAAGTGGGCCAGTTATGGGGATCATATTGTGCCAACATAAGTGCCAGGTTGGGAGTTAGTTGTATTTCAGTTCACCATTTAAGTAAAAGTGCATTGAGTAATGACTCTGATGATGCGCTCAGTCATAGAGCCGAGATAAGAGGAGCTTCTTCCTTGGTTGATAGTGTTAGATTTGCCATAGCCATGTGGTTGGCTGATGAGGACACTTGTGAAAAGATATGTATTCAAGAAGGAGTTGAAATAGATAGAATGTCAGTTGTCAAAGCTGGCTTAGTTAAATCTAATTCTGGTAACGTAGATTATAAAACTAAGACACTTATAAGACGTGGCGCAGTTTTAGAAATATTAGATGAAAACAAAAAGTCCTTTAATTGGGACTAGGAGAAACCATGAGCAAAGGATCAGACCAACGACCAAAACAAGTAGACAATAAAACTTTTGAGGATAATTGGAACAAGGTATTTGGTAAAAGAAAAGAGAAAAAAGATACCAAAAAGAAGGAAAATAGGAAGAATGAAAGATAAAGGCATATATGATTTAAAAACATACCCATATATGATTTAAAAACAAAGGCATATATAATTTAAAAACATACATGCCTTTATATACATCCTACTATACTATTAAACTAGGGAACGGGCATTTGAAATGCCCCGTTCCAAACATTAGGAAAGATATAAATTTTTTGACTTGGTTGGGTTGAAAGAGTGGGGAGTAATAACTACATAGTTGAGGAAAAGGAGGAAGCATGAAACAGTTAAAAGAGCGTATGAGGGTGGTTAGAGATTTAGCTTATGGTAACAGAAGGCAAAGAGGGTTTATGTCATTTTGTCAGTCAACACCGATACATTTTTATATAGTGTTAGAAATCGCGATAGCACAGTTAGAGGGTAATAAAATAAACTTTGAAAGGTTGGTGTATTTGTTACCTGGTAATCTGGGGAGCAGGTCAACCATTGGTAGTATTTTAGATGACTTTGTTAGACTTGGTTACATGGTTAAAAGCGTGGGAGTGGATAAGAGGAAGAGGGTTTTTGCGGTTAGCAAAAAGGGACTTGAACTATTAGACGGTTATTTTGAAAAAAGGCAGGTTAGTCTGAGGGAGGTTGCTTAGTTGAATAATGAGAAGTGGTGGTTGATAACCGATAGCATTGACGATCCAGATAGGTCGGGACTTATTAGCTATAGTGTGGCGAATAAATACGACAATTATGCAAAGCTCAAAAGGGTGGTCTGGAAGTGGTTTAGAGCGCACCTGGATAGAAAGGACATTAGTAGTAGGGAGAAAATCATTCTGTGGTGCTTGTGTGAGCGATATGGGAAGAGTTTTAGCTCACATGATGCTATTAGCTATTATGGTCAAATGTGTGGACTGAGTAGCGTTACAATGGGCAAAGGGTTTGCGGTATTGATGGATAAGAATATTATCTGGTGCGCGAAACAAGATCAACGGATAATGTTGCGCAAGTTAAAGAGTGGGATGCAACACAAACACTTCTTGCTCGTTGGTTTAGGCGTGATGCTAGAGAGAGAGGCTAGTTAATGTTTAGCCTTTTTCGTATGCGGGCCTGATTTGTTTTTTGGTTATTCTTTTAACTTGGTTTGTCTCCTCGTCAATAAATATTACTTTATTTAGTTTTATATCTTGGTAGTTTTCTTGAACGTAGCCAAAGATCGTTGTTCCGCGTATTTGTACCCTAGTCATCAGACACCGCCAGGAAACAGCGCAAACAAGTTTCTTAATGCTTGATCTGATAAGTAAAGCAGATGTTTAGGTATCTTAGTTCTGTCTATTGTTGTCATTGGTTCAGCTCTCCAGTTATAAGTTTTCTTAGATAGTCTTTAGTCCAATTAAAAGATTTTAGATCGTAACCATCAATGCACTCTCCGTACATATCTGACATATCATATAATTCTATTTCCTCATCATATTCTGCATTATGTACAAATAAATATTTGCCAATCTTTTTACATTTAATGATATCTGATACTTCTATATCATGCCCTCTATTTCCTAGCCATTGTACTGCGTCTGCTTTATTCATTAGTCTTACCTCTTTTTAAAATAGTTAATATAAAATGAACCGTGCCAGGCTGTGCGCCTGGTTGGTTTGTTTAATAGATAGTTTATTAATGTTTTCATTGGTTGCTCCTTAAAAGTTTTCTATTATTAGTTTATTACTGTTTGGTATTTTGATAACTGTAGTTCGTTCTTCAAAATCTTCTACAGTATTAAATCCTTCATACTCTGAACTAGCTTCTAATATATTGTCATATTGTGAATATGTGCAACATAGAGCAATTACATCTAATTCTATTTGTTCGCCTGTATCGTCTTCTAATTGTTCTAAGTAACAATATAAAGCGTCTAAGCATTCGTATGAGAACTGATTACCTCTGTCCATTTTATGAAAAGCGTCTTTAAATTCGTATTCATTTATAGTCTGTATCATGTTAGTTACCTCCTAAAGTAATTTACTAATAACTCACATATCATAACAAAAGATACTTATATATCAAGTAGTTAGCATCAAAAACATACAGTTTTTTTAACAAATGCTGTAGAATAAAGGCTTAAAAAGGATAAAAAACATTTATTATGAGTCAAAAAGTAGCTAAAAAGTCAGGTAGAAAACCAATAAAGATTGATTTAGAACAAGTTGAGAATCTTGCCAGTCGTGGACTTGGTAACTCTCAAATTGCGCGTGCCTTGGGCGTTTCATGGGATACGATAGACCGCAACAGAAAACGCTCTGCGGATTTTGAGGGTGCTTTAAAAAGGGGGAAAGCTCGTGGCTTGGCGCAAGTAACCAATGCTTTGTTTGAGTCGGCCACCGAAAAAAACTCGGTTGTTGCCCAGATATTCTATTTAAAGAACCAAGATCCAAAGATATGGAAAGATCGCGTAGAGAATGTTCATGCAACCATAGATTTAAACCAGGTATTATCTGGCGCTAAGGATCGTATTGGCGATTCATTTGCGACTATAGAAAAGCCGCGCGTTATAAACGCTTTTAAATCAACACATAAACAGAAGAACAACGTGGTAGACAATCAGGTTACCAATAACAAAGACACCAAAAAGGGCAAATAGCTTGCTATTGGTAAGGGCTGCCCAATAATCTGAAAATCAATACTGACTTAAAACGATTATTACCCCCCCTTACATTTTGCGCGACGGGTATTGTATGTGTAACTGTAGAACTAAAATTTTTTAATTTTTTTTGATACAATAGTAAGAGGTAATAACAAAGGGCATTTATGAAATACGGAGCTGAAGCAGAAAAACAACTAATGACCGAGATATGGTCACCACAAGTTGCGGACGATCCATACAATTTTGTTAAGTTTATCTTCCCTTGGGGAGAAAAAGACACCCCTCTTGAAGAATTTACAGGCCCACGCAAGTGGCAGGAAAAAATTTTAAAAGATTTAACAACCCACATACAAAGAAACCAAGGCACAGTAACCCCAGAGATGTTTAGACTCGCCGTTGCCTCTGGTCGTGGTATTGGCAAGTCCGCTTTGGTCGCTTGGTTGATACTTTGGATGCTATCAACCAGACTTGGTTCTACGATTATCGTAACCGCCAACACCGAACAGCAGCTTAGATCAAGAACCTGGGCAGAATTAGGTAAATGGCTAACCCTATCCATAAACAACCATTGGTTCACCAAGACTGCAACCACTATAAAACCAGATGGTTGGTTTGAAGAGGCGCTGAAACGCGATTTAAAAATTGATACTGGCTATTACTACGCCCAAGCACAGTTATGGAGCGAGGAAAATCCAGATGCGTTTGCAGGTATCCATTCATCTTACGGAGTTTGTTTGATAATGGATGAAGCCTCTGGTATTCCCGCTCCTATCTACAGCGTATCCGAAGGTTTCTTCTCTGAGCCAACCGAAAATCGCTTTTGGTTCACTTTTTCTAACCCGCGCAGAAACACAGGCCCTTTTTACGAGAGCTTTACCTCTAAGCGCAAGTTCTGGAACTTAAAACAAATTGATTCTAGGACAGTAGAGGGTACAGATCAAAAGTTGTTCCAAGATATGCTTGAACAATATGGTGAAGATTCAACTGTAGCTAGAGTAGAGGTAATGGGAGAGTTCCCTAACGCCGATGATGACAGCGTCATACCAATAGAACTAGCTAGAACAGCCATAGATAGAGACGTATCGCTAACAGCCAAAGCGCCTATTGTGTGGGGTTTGGATGTAGCTCGCTTTGGTGGTGATAATTCCGCGCTATGCGTTAGACAAGGTAATACTGTCTTTGAAATTAAGACTTTTAAATCGATGGATTTAATGCAATTATGCGGTGCAGTTAAAAATAAGTATGACGATTGCACGGTAGTTGAACAACCCCAAGAAATACTTGTAGACGTTATTGGTTTGGGTGCTGGGGTTGTAGATAGACTTGCAGAACAAAACCTACCCGTTCGCGGAATCAACGTATCTGAATCGCCGTCTACAAGAAAGAACTATTTAAACCTAAGAGCTGAGTTATGGTTTGCAGTTAAGGACTGGCTTACGCAGCGAGATTGCCGACTGCCTGGTGATGATGAACTTATATCAGAGTTAGCAGCACCTAGTTATAAATACACTTCAACTGGTAAAATAAAAATAGAGTCAAAGGATGAAATGAAAAAAAGAGGCATAAAATCTCCTGACAAAGCTGATGCATTAGCATTAACCATGGCAAGTGCAGCCGCAAGTTTTAGTGGTGGTGAGAACTTTTTAGGGTATAATTTCAAGAAACCCTTGACATCAAGAATAATTAGAGTGGGATAAAATTTATGGAATACGATAAAGACGAAACAATCGATGAGCTAGAAGGTCAACAAGAGTCTTACGATGAAGAAGAATTGCAAGGCGTTCTTAAAAGTGAGATGGATGACGCTAGAGACTTCATTGACCAAATTGGTCAGGAAAGAAGTGAGGCTACTGAATATTATTTAGGCGAGTCCCCAGAGGGACAAAGTTCCATGCAGTCAGAGTTTGTATCAACCGATGTAAGAGACAGCGTCTTGTTTATGCTGCCTTCTATTATGCGTACCTTTTTTGGTACTAATAAGATAGTTGAGTTTATACCCAAAGGCCCAGAAGACATTGCACTTGCAGAACAACAAACCGATTACATTAACTACATACTCCAACAAAAGAATCCAGGCTTTAAAGTTTTTTATGACGCATTTAAGGATGCGCTTATTAGAAAGACTGGTTATGTAAAAGCCTACTGGGATGACAGCATTACTGCATCTACCCATTCATACACAGGCATACCGCCAGAAGCATACCAAGCGCTTATGCTTGATCCAAATGTTGAGCTGGTTAAAGAAAAAGTTGAAATGGAAAGTATGACACTTTTAGATCCAAACACGGGTGAGGAAACTACACAAGAAACCCCAGCAAGTTACGATGTAACTATCAGGCGCATCAAACCAAAAGACCAAGTGGTTATAGAGGCAATACCGCCTGAAGAAGTCCTTATTTCAAGAAACGCTAGAGATTTACATTCATCGCCTTATGTGGCTCACCGCATGGTCAAAACAATTAGTGACTTGGTTGCCATGGGTTATGACAAGGACGACATGGAACAATACGCTGGTTCTGGTAATTATGTAGACGCTGAAGCCTACGAGGAAGAGCAAGCTAGAAACCCAGCAGCAGACTACACAGGTGTAGATAGAAATGATAACAACAACAAGAATATTTTGTACGTAGAACACTACGTTTTTTATGATTTAGATGGTGATGGCATAGATGAAAGGATTAGAGTATGCACCGTGGGAAATGGATTAAATATTGTTAATTCAACACCCTGGGATGATTTACCTATAACACTCTTCTGTCCCGATCCAGAGCCTCATACCTCCATAGGCTCGTGTCCCGCAGACTACTTGATGCCAATTCAAGCAGCTAAATCTCAGATAATGAGAGATACGCTTGATAGTCTAGGTCACGCCATCTTCCCGCGCATGGGTATAGTAGAAGGACAAGTCAACATTGACGATGTGCTTAACACCGATATAGGTCAACCAATAAGAATGCGTGCGCCAGGAATGGTACAACCATTTACCGTGCCTTTTGTTGGTAAAGAAGCCTTCCCAGTTTTAGCTTATTTAGACGAAGCCAAAGAAAACAGAACTGGCGTATCCAAAGCTAGTGCTGGACTTAATGCTGAAGCATTGCAATCAACGACTTCGGCGGCAGTATCAGCCACCATGTCTGGAGCGCAAGGCAGAGTAGAACTTATTTGTCGTCACTTTGCAGACGGCATGAAAGACCTTTTTAAACTTGTAAACAACTTGGTTATCAAACATCAAGAAAAACAAGACATGATAAGACTTAACAATGAGTTTGTTCCTATTGATCCTAGATACTGGGACATAGACAAAGACATAGCAATTAATGTTGGTATTAGCAAAAACTCAGACGAAGAGAAGTTCCAAGTCTTAACCTCGCTTGCACAAAAACAAGAACAGATTATGCAAACCCTAGGCCCACAAAATCCTTTGGTTAATTTACAGCAATACGCAAACACACTTACTAAAATGATTGAGATGGCTGGTTTCCAAGACGCACAATCATTTATAAATACACAAGTGCCGCCTATGCCACCACAGTCACCAGAAGAACAGAAGCCTGATCCAGCAGAAATACTAGCACAAGCAGAAGCGCAGAAAGCACAGAACCTAGGTCAAAAAGCTATCATAGACGCAGAGACAGACAGAATGAAAATCATCATGGAAGATGATAGAGACAGAGATCAAGCACTTGCAGATATGCAGCTTAAAATTGCTGAACTTCAAGCTAAGTATGGCGCACAAGTAAACGTAGCTGAGATCAACGCAATCATGGAAAGAGATAGAGAAGCTATCAGACAAGTTGCTAAGAACCAAGCACAAGGAATGTTCACTAATGGAAACGGAGCAAATTAAAATATAATGCCAAAAAAAGGACTCTACGCAAACATACATGCGAAACGTAAAAGAATAAAGGCTGGCTCAAAGGAAACTATGAGAAAACCTGGTACAAAAGGCGCACCAACAGCAAAAGCGTTTAAAAAGTCTGCAAAGACAGCAAAGAAAAGGAAGTAATTATGCCAAGTGGAAAAGGAACTTACGGATCTAA
>Ga0209336_10001129_pt1 | contig 13108 bp, 18 predicted proteins | sample LinPmetageLP32_FD_184042 | JGI IMG/M metagenome (GOLD analysis project Ga0209336, IMG submission 184042) | Marine viral communities from the Pacific Ocean - LP-32 (SPAdes) (version 2) | ecosystem: Environmental > Aquatic > Marine > Oceanic | place: Pacific Ocean | collected 2009-08-23 | reverse complement strand
CGTCCATGTATCTCTCAAACTGTGCAATAGTTCTTACATCATATTCTAACCAATGTTTGATATCTTCTACCAACATACCAATAAACATATTAGGATTATTTTTCATCTCCTCTTTAGACTTGGTATTAATTTCTTTGATATGATTAATCAAATCAATTTCGTCTTGTCTTATTTGGTTATAATCAGTAGCAGTTATCATTAAGCCGCCTCCATTTCCATGTCGATTACTTCGTCAATGTTGTAAGCGTTGATGTCAACTAAATCAAGTGCAACATCTGATTCTAAGATTTCTTTCTTAGCTTCAGCTTTGCTGATTTCGTTGTTTTTTAATTTCAATAGAACGGCGTCAACAAATTTTTCAGCTTCGTCCCAATAGTAGTTTTTAACTTTAGACATAGTGTGTTTCTCCTTTATTAGTGTTTATAGTGTTCATTAGTAAATCAATAAGGTCATTATACAGGTGTTTTTTACACTTGGCAAGCCTTTTTTCTAATCTTTTTTGCATTATTTGGTGTTTCTTTTGTGTGTAATTCTTTATCATATACACATATCCTACACTAGTTCCACAGTAAAAGCAAGCACTTTTTTCGCTTTTTGGCGCTTTTTTTGAAGTTTTTTTTGAGACCAGGTCTAGGTTTTAGATGGTGCGACAATCTGCACAGCTAGGAAAGTGTTATTTCCAAGCGTTTTTGACCCATTCCATGTCGGATTCGTGAGGATTAGGCTGTCCGTGAAACACGGTTACCAACGATTCGCCATTATGTTCGAAAGTCCAGTTGCCTTTATGATATCTGGTACCAGTTCTATCGTACCATTTATATGATTGTGTCCATGCGTTAGGGAAAGACCTGGTTTCATTATGTTTCATTATGATGTCTGATATGACATTCTGGTCACCTGCCATTTTAAGCCATGTCGGTCTATCGTCCCAAAATGGTTTCCATAGCTTTCTAGTCATTGGTTCATGTTTAAATCTAAACACGCTGGAGTTGAATATCTTGGTCTGTGGATTAAAGTCATTCATACCAACAAAGTCGGCCTTTGGTTCATGTTCAAAGAAACAATCTATGTTGCCTGTAATCACTACATCTAAATCCATGTATAAGGTATCACCTGTTATACCATTATCAGGATGAAACAATTGCATTTTATTCCACCAACCTTGTAAATCATGTAAAGGAAATTGCCTTACATTTATATGGCCTTCTAATACTTTATGAGCTTTTACATTATCAGTAAAACAATAGAAGTTGTGAAGATAGGTACTATGTCTTTGTACCATATTGTACAGTTTTTGAACATAATCAAGTGAATACTTGTCACCATAACAGACACAAGCAAAGTTCTTAAAAGGTCCTTTTAAATTTGTCATATAATCAACCAATTGTATACCGCCCTCATACTCATTATTAAATACATAAATTCCATTAACATTCTTGGCCAGTCCCTATCTTTCCAACCAAAATACACCCACATGAAACAGGCGATTATACTAAAAGACCAACCAACCCATTGTGTCGCAATGTTGGCACTTGATAAAATGTAAACACTTATCATTGCCAATACAAAGCCTAGCCATCTTGCACCATTTAAATCTCTATAGTACCTTATCTTCATACTGTTTTTTAAGTGTTTCATATGCAACACCACTCCCAATTTCTTCAAGTGTAAATTGGTTTTCTACAACGCAATCTATCCACTCTTTGATAATTTGTTTATTTGGTCTCATTGGATTCTCTATTATACTTATATCTGTATTTGATACAGGCGAAGCAATATTATCTATATCTGTAAATGCTGGTATACCTAATTTAATTGCGTCAATAGCTGATAATGACATATTAGTTACCAAAGCATGAGCGCCTTTTAGTTCATCTTTTATATCTGTTCCCCACCACTCATTACCAGGTCGTGGTTTGTTTCTCATTCTGATTGGTCTGTCTGTATATTTTAATAATTTATTACCTGTTTGTGTAATCCATTCTTCTTGTGACATATGATTTTGTCTAAATGTAACAGTAGGAGATGAAGGACATAATAAAATATAACCGTCATTATTTTTCCAATCTTCTATACTTGTATCAACACCTCTATCTTTTAAATCTTCGTATCTATCACCATTACCTGGTGCCATAATTTGTGTGTGAATATGACCTTTAATAATTCTAAAGTATGTACTATCTGGTTTATGAATAATTGGATTAGGATATCTTGTAATTTGGTCTGTAATGTAACCCACATCTACATACCACCATTCTTCACCAAGTCTTTCACACTCAGCTATTTCAGGTATATTAGAACCTGCTAAACCCCAAAAGAAGTGTATATTTCTATCTTCATCTTTCCAACCTTTTTCTATATAAGGCCAAATTTGGTGAGATAAACATTGTTGCCATTTAATCTTATGTGTTACTAACATACTTCCACGCCGTTCCGTCTTCAATCTCTGACATTGTAAATTGATTTGCTAATAATGAATCTATCCATTCTTGTCTATCGCCACAATATAAAGGGTCCTTTATTTGTGATAAGTCTGTTAATGATACCGGTAAACCCATTGATTCATTAGCACAAAAGCTAGGTACACCTGACATTATAGATTCTATAACTACAGTTGATTGATATGATACTGTGCAATAGGCATTCTCTAAATCTTTTTCTAATGATACTTTACTATCTTTAGTTCTAATTTTAATTTCTTTTCTAGTATGTTTCTTTATTTCTTTTAAAGTATTCTTTTCCCAATCTCTATTAAAATAATAATATGCTCTTACATGGTCACTAGGGGGTATAAAAAGAATATAATCACCCTCGTACTGCCAAGGTTTCATATGTACAAAGGGTCTATACTTTTCTATTCTCTCATAATCAGGTTTATTCAACTTCTTAATATCTCTAATATGAAAATAGTTTTTAGTTAGTCTATATACTTTTTCACCAACTTCTCTGGATACATTATGTTTATTACCAAACAAATAAGCATGGTCAAAGAAATAAAAGTCTTGGCCATCTCTACTACATTCTTCTACTAATTGTCCTGTACCACGCAACATACCAAATACAGCAACTGGTCTTAAAAAGTTACGGTTATAATCCCACATTGTAGTTATGTATGGTTCAACACTATTACCAGGTCTTTTGTATAAATTACCTTTAGCACTTTTAACTAAAGCTCTAACAGGTATATCTGTACTTTCTCTTGTTTCAAATCCGTCTATCATATTTGTTGCTCTTTATAATATTCTAGCCATTCGTCAGCATAATCAACCTTATTGTAATCAGCAAACCAAGGACCGCCCTCTGTAAAATGGACATTCTTAACATCTTCTTTCTTTTTATATTCGCCAGCTAACCAGTTCCATTCTAATGGTAAATCACCAATTAGTTCTTCACTTTCTAACCATTTATATTGATGTAGTTCTAAACCACTTGCCTTATTTACATAATCAGGTGTAAGAGTTGTACACTTCTTACAATTCATTAACATAAAACTAGACCAGTTCTTTTTAGGATAAGCTGTTTGTATTTGACCTAAAAACTTTGTTTTCTCTTTTGGTGTATAATCATGTTTGCAAACTTGAACAGCATACTTGTCATCTCTTAAACGCCATAGTTCATTAATGTCAGCCTTCATTAACATATCGCAATCCATAAACAATGCCCAACCTTGATAATTCATAAGGTGTGGTATTATGAATCTACTAAATGAAAACTCTGTACTAGATAATGCCGTTCTTTCTCTGACAAAATCATCTTTGATATTTTCTAAGTAAATAGGTGTAATAGCAACAGGCTTACTTGAATTCTTTAATATAGAATAAGCAAGTGTGCTGAAAGCAGCCTTTTCTTTACTATCATAACCTACAAATATGTTAATCATTTTCTACCCTCTCTTAATACCATTTGATTTTCACCACTAAAGCCTTGGTTTTTTCTACTAGGTCCTTTTGTATGGTCATAATACATTCCTAAAACTGACCTTGCTTGTACATGGGCTTTCTTGTGGTCTCCAATATTATTATTCATTACATCTCTTTCTTCTTCAAATTTAATTCTTACATGGTCCCAAACAAAACTATCATGGCATTCTATTAGTTTATATATGTCATCACTATTGTACATTCTTAACATTTCATCTGCGTAATTTTGTATCTCTGGATGTTTCATATTAAAACCTAAGAAACCACATTCACTATATTGACCACCTCTACCAAGATAAGTCATCATACAATCTTCTTTATATAGTTTCTCAGCTACAACTTTTTCAGGCATAGGGTGGTAAAATACACTATCTGCGTCAACACCCATAATAAAATCATAATCACTATATTGTTTTATAGCATGACAATAACCATAAACCTTATAACTAAATCTAACTGCGTCTTGTAAGAAATCTTTTACTGGTCTATGTTTGTTTCTTTCTACAAACTTTTTTAAATCTGGTATTGCGTCATACATACCATCATCTTCATTATAGACAGTATAAGGCCATGACCAATTATAAGTTGCCTCAAATCTATGGGCATACTCTTTGTATAGTTTATCATTCCAAGTTGTAATTGTTAGTAGTTTCATATTTGTACCTTATATACTTTTTTCCATACTGCAAAGTTTAATATAATAAACAATTCTTTTTGAGCATAGAGACCAATAGATTTTTTATCTCTTTTTGTTTTATCCTGAAATTCTTTATTGTTTAGATATTTATTTTCAATGTCATCATTAGTATATTCAAATAAATCTTGCAACTCTTTATCTTTTAATATCTCTCTTATATAATCTTTTAACACACCATTATTTGGAGCTGGTTTAAGTTTAGTGCCTACTATTATTTCATCTGTAGGAAAACGCCAACCTGTTTTTACATGATTTAATATCTCATCTGGCAATCTATTTCTAAAAGCTTGTTTTTGTAATAACTTATTATCGTGCAATGGGTTTTTAATAAACTCTGGTGGTGATTTTAATTTACCAGGTATTGCTCTAACATAATCTCTAATACACTTATTCATGTATGGAAATCTACCCTCCATACTAAATGCCATTCCTAACTTATCATTTCTAATTAAAAAGTCTTCAGCTAAGGCATTTAAACTTTCAATATATAAAAAATCATTTAAACTATCACCTGTCATAGGTGTTGTAGGTAACCAATCATACAAATAGTCCATCATATCTTCGACACTACATTGTATTTCTGGATTTTTTAGTTTTCTATTGTGCATAGATAAACCACCTAACTTTCTTTTCCAATCAGGCTTTGTGTGATGTTTATAACCAGCAAACAATTCATCACCGCCGTCACCAGATAATGTAACTGTTATATTGTTTTGTGCTATAAACTTGTTTGTATTATAATATGTGGGAAAAGATTTACCTTGTCTTGGTTCTTCTAACGCATAAAAGGTATCTTCTAATGCGTCAACATAATCTTGTTGTGTTTGATTTACTGTATTGTTAAACACTTCAAATTTTTCTGCAATAATTTTTGCTAAATTACTATCATCATTTAATCTACTATTAGGGTCAAGTAATTCAAATTCAGAGGTAAAGGTATTTGGTTTTACCCCTAACTCTTTCATCTCATAAAGTATGGATGTGCTGTCGATACCACCTGATAAAAATAAACCAATATTTCTTCTACCCATTAAGGTCTGTTTTACAGCCTGATTTACTCTATCTCTTATTTCGTGTGTGTGATGATATTCATACTGGTAATTGTTTAAGTTTCTTTGATTGATTACATTACTTTCAATTACATCATAAGTTCTAACTTCACCTGGTACTAATTTCTGTATGCCTTCAAATAGTGTTAGATAACCTGAATTGTAACCTGCTTTTTGATAATGTGCAAATGCTGATTTACATAACTTACTTTCAAAACCTATTTCTAGTAATGCTTTGATTTCGGAAGAAAAACAAATATTATAATCTTTATCAAAACCATAATAAACAGGTTTTGTGCCATTTGAATCTCTAGCTAATAGTAATTGTTTTTCTCTTTTAAAATAGATTGCAAGGCCAAACATACCATCTAGTTTATCTAAAAAGGTGTCACCATACTTTTCAACACCTCTTGCAATAACTTCGGTATCTGTATTAGTTGTTAGTTCAAACTCAGCACCTAGTTCTTTATAGTTATAGATTTCACCATTGAATACTATGATTAAATTGTTATGGTTCCAAGGTTGTAGTGATTCAGTTGGTTCATCTACAATAGATAATAGATTATGACCTAGTGTTACAAACTCATCATGCCATGTTCCACGGCCGTCTGGTCCTCTATGGTGTGACTTTGCCACCATATTCATAACCATACTCACATCTTTTTTAAATATACCATGTATAGCACACATAATTTAATCCTTCACAAAAATAGTATCTTTTTTACTTCTACTTACTTCTTGGTAGCCTAATCCACCTAATATGTTTTTACATATAATTTTGTAAGTTTGTTCTTCTTCATCTCTAGTTGGCAGTTCAATACAAATAACTGGACTATGTTCTTCTAATATTCTTTTTGCACCAAGTAAAACTTCTTTTTCATGTTGTTGTACATCAATCTTAATTAGACCAACTTTACCTGCATACTTTGGCATAAGTTCGTGGTAATAATTATCTAACATCATCATATCAACATAATCTACAACTTTTGCATTTTCACCTATAGGTGTAATTCTCATATCACCACATGAGGTACTAGTATTATATAGTTTTACATTTTCATCTTGTTTATCTGATAAGGCGACTTGTTCTAATTGATAATTTTTTATACCTTCTAAGTTCTTTTGACAATGTTCCCAATTTTCTCTACTTGGTTCAAATGCCCAAACAAATTTAAATTTTTCACATAAAGGTCTTGTCCATAAACCTACATTAGCACCAATGTCAATAGCTATGTCCCAATCTTTAACAAAATTTAATGCGTTATTTCTTTGTTTACTTTGATAACCCCTATCATCTTTAATTTCTCCTAGTAAATGTTTGTCCCAATCTGGAATAGACCAATTCATCTCGCCTGTGCTCCTCTTACATCTCTTTTACATTTTATACAAGGAGAATTAGGATACCATTCTGCTTTTGTAATTCTATCTCTAAACGCTGTGTAAAATTTACTAGTATAATTTTCAAATAAATCAGGTTCTTTTTCTAAATTGCCTACTTCCCATTTAGTATGTAATTCTGGTGTTAACATATCACAACAAGCTGTCATACTACCATTATAGTCTATGTACACACCTTTATTCATACTTGTACAAGGTTGTGTTCTTGTATAGTTTGTATCTAATACTGTGCCTGCTCTATTTACACCATTGTTCCAATAATTTCTTGCGTGTATTTTACCTTTAAATCTATCTGGTAATTTATGTATAATCCATTCTTTATTTTGTTGGCCTTCTTTTTCTATTCTAGGTGCTCCTAATTTATCACATATTTTATTAATTCTTTTAAACACCTCGTCTTCGTCAAATGATGTGGCACCGTTTTTCATGTATGCTTGAAAGGCAAAATTACTAACACCAGCTTCTAGTAATTGCTGATGATATTCTTTATTCATATAATCTGAATTAGTATTAAGACTTATATCTGCATTTGGTAAGTAACTTCTAGCAATCTTAATTTTTTCTATGATATATTTTTTGTGAGATGTTGGTTCGTGATATCTACTAAAATCTAAACGACCATCAAAATTAATAGAAGCTAATTGTTTTATAATATTTTCATATACTTCATCTTTCATAAAAATAGTGTTTTTCATATCTCGTCTATTCACACTATCTAACGATAAAGGACAAAATGTACAAGTTCTATTACAATAGTTATGCGTACCTATTTCAACAGAGGTAATGTTCTTTTTAAATAATTGTGCTGATTCTTTATTGGTCATCTTTGAGTTTGTCTATGTATGATTCAAACTCTAAAGCTGGCATTGGCTTACTAATCCACTCTTGTTTACCAAAATCTTCTTTAGGATTGTTAATGGGTTCAATTATTTTGTATAACATATATCTTCTTGTACCTGCACCAGTAGGTGGTATTTCTTGATGAAAACAATGATATTCTTTACCTAATTGTTTTACTTTATCTAATATTCTTAATAATGTTTGCATTAATTATCCTTTTTCATTACGACTAAATTTAAAATTTGTCTGTTTAATTGTGAAGTAACTTCGGTAACACCGTGCCAACCATCTTCGGTATTTTTAAATAATAAAGATGTATTGCCATCATTTCTATATTGTTGTTTGTGTGCAAAATCCTTAGGTTCTGGATTCATTTGTTCTACTAGTTTACCTTTATAGAATACAGTTTGACCACCACACTTATCGTTCCAACCGTCTGGCATGAAGTAAATAAGATGACTACCTAATTTACCAGGAGTATCTACATGAGGTGATACATCTCGTCCATCTTTTCCGATATGCCAATCAAGTCTATATTTAAAATTATTACCTGGTATTTGTAGTGTTTCTTTTATCCAATCTGAATATTCTTTACTGTATAAAAGTTTTTGTGAAAAATCGTCCCATATTTCAGGTAATTGATTTCTTTCTACCATGTATTGGTCAAATAATGGACTATCTTCCCATGGTGTGTAACAAAAAAATAATCTAATATGTTGTCTTTGTCCATGTTTTCTAGGTGTTTCATGGCCTTCTTTTTTAAATAAACTTTCAGGCGGCCATTCTTCTCTTAAATCTTCCCAATCTTTTACAAAACCATTAATAAATTTATGTGGTGTATAACCATCAGTTGTCATTAATGTATCTGGAATATTAATCATCTAGGTATCTCTGTGTGTGGTATATGTAACCTACTTCTAATCTTTGCCTTATCTTCTCGTTCGGTTACATAATATCCTTCGATATGTGTATAACCTTTTTCTCTAGCCCAATATACTCTTTTATGGCCAGTTTGTACATATAAACCTGGTCTTACATCACCATTAGCTTTTAAATGTTGTGGAGTTTTGCCTCTTTTTAATCTTTCTTGTACCCATTCTTCCGTATGAGGCGATACTGTTATAGGGTAAATCATACCATGTTTCTCAAAACTTTCCCAATAATTAAACTCATCCATTCTATTTTTCAACCACTCATTGGTTGGCATTAAGATAAGTTCGTCTAAATCAAATTCTATAATGGTTTCAGATATACTATCAGGTTTTTTATTTGCATTTAATACTATTCTCATAACCAACCTTTTGTATAAAATAACTATCTGCAATATCAGAAACAGGATTACCAACTTTGTCTGTAGCTAAAATAGATTTCACATCAATGTTTGTTTCAGCTACAAATGCGTTATACATCATTTCTTTGTCCGCATTTCCTTTTCCCGTAGCGCCTTTTTTGACAACGCTAGGGACAACCGTGCCATAAGGTATTTGTTCTTCTTGTAATCTGTATTTGAGTATGCCACAGTTTTCGGCAATTTGATATATGCCTTGACCTTTTGAACCAAAGGAGTAACCCTCAATATATACCAAAGGGTTAATGAGTGGACCAATAATATCCAATGCAAAGTCAGATATATATTTAAATCTTTCAATAGGGTCTTTCCATTCTTTATGTTCATAACCAATAATCTCCTCACTCATCATTCCTATATACTTCTTTTTAGAAGTTAAATAATAAAACATTAAACCTGCGTCACCATCTATATTTACACAAATGGCAGGACTAGTTAAACTATAATCAATTCCAATTATCGTCTTCGTTACTGTCTTCGCTGTCGTTTGTCCAGACTTCTTGTTCGTCTTCTTCATTTTCTACCTCATATCCACAAAATGGGCAAGTTAGAGGTTCTAAATCTTGTTCCTCAATATCCCATACTATGGTATATTTAGTTTCACAGGACGAACAGTTTTTTTGTCTTTTCTCAGCCATTATAGTTTAAATTGTTTAAATTGGTCTTTTTTAACATCTTGCTTAATACCACCAATTACATATGATTCAATTTCTGTTTCTTGTGGTGCATTTTGTGTACCCTTTGAATTCAACCAATGGTCTACCCACGGAAGTGGATTTGTTTTTTGGTCGTATTGTGGCGTAAGGCCTATGCTTTTCATTCTTCGATTTGCCATATATTCTACAAATTGGTGTAACAGTTTTTCTGATAACCCAATCATACTTCCTTTGGAAAATAGATATGTTGCCCACCGTTTCTCCTCATTTAATGCGTCATCATACATCTTATATAGGTCTTTCTCACATTCTTTTCTAATCTTTAACATATCTTTATCATCATTACGGTCATGCCAGTTGTTAATGATAGTTTGTGACATTGCAAGGTGTTGACTTTCATCTCTTGCAATAAAAGAAATAATCTTAGCAGAACCTTCTAACATTTTAAGTTCACCAAATGCAAAGCTACAAGCAAACGATACATAGAATCTAAGACCCTCTAATATGTTTACTGTACACATAGCAAGATACATTTTCTTTTTAAGTTCGTATAAGTCAACTTTAGACTTATCTAAATGCCATCTATAACCCATATCAATTAATTCATCATATGCTTTTGTAACTGAGGCACTTCTAGCTTCAATCTTTTCATCATGTATAATAGTGTCAAATACTTCATTTGGATTAGAATATAAATTCTTTATAATGTATGTATAACTTCTACTATGGATTGTTTCTATGAAATCCCATGTAATAATACAACCCTCTAATTCAGGATTAGATACAAATGGTAAAAATGCCAAACACGGACCTCTACCTTGTACACTATCTAACATAGTTTGATACTTTAAGTTAGATGTAAATATAAATTTCTGTTGTTCATTTAAGTTTAGATAGTCGTTTCTATCTTTCTGCAATGATACTTCTTCAGGTCTCCAGAAATAACCTAATTGTTGCTGGTTTAGTTTATCAAATATAGGATACTTCATATCACTATATTGTTGGACTTGTAAGTCTTCACCAAAAAACATTGGTTGTTTCGTCACATCTAGTCCTTTATCTCTGTTAAATACATTCTTTGCCATTATTCTTTTCTCTCCTCTAAATCATAAAAAAACTTGTCGTCATCACCAGCTGTCCACTTTTGTTCACTTTCTACACTATACTCCTGCGTGGACACATTAAAGTCTGGAAACTTTAACTCACTAGGTGTATAACTCTTATCATAAAATATTACTCTGTTGTTCGGTTGAGCCGCAAAATAACCATTTTCTAATTTCAATATGTTAAATGACTTATGTTGACTTGGTACTTCACTATAAGTCACATTTCTTTCTAAGTTCGTACTATTCGCATTATCTATTGTAAACATATACCAACCTTTGTACCAATTTCTGTTTGGTGACAAATATTTACATTGATTGCCAGATAACATTTGTTTTTCAATAACTGCAATATCATAACTAAAACAATCCCATAACTGTAACTCTGTTAAAGGGACTTCTCCTTCATAATCCTTTTTCCATACAAATGCACTTATTGGTAACTTATCATACAGAGCACCATACTCTGGTATATAAGTTTCAAAGTAAAGTGCTCTACCTTGAATTGATTTCGCTGTTACCCAAATGCCCTCGACTAGTTCGCCGTGACCTTTGTTACCATCATATAGATACTCTTTCTTAACATACACATCAACATGAGGTGTATTGACACACAAATATGCCATAATGTTACCTTTCTATATTGTACAGCTATCGCAATCTTCGTCTTCTAATTTATTACTTAAAATTTCAGAGCCGTAGTTTTGCAATGGTTTATTTTCTTCTACTTCGTCTTTCCAACCAACAGGATGTGCTGGTTCATCAATATCATTTTTCGAGTCATATGTATTCTGATAATATGAAGTCTTCCAACCGTATTTGTATGTGTTCAATAAGTCTTGAACCATCACAGATACAGGTACTTGATTATCTTCGTAATTTTCAGGATTATATGACCAGTTACCAGATATAGCTTGGTCAAAATACTTTTGCATTACTGCAACGATATTTATATATCCTTGATTGTCTTGCATATCCCACAATAAAGTATAATTATTTTTTAATGTAGAATACATTGGCACGATTTGTTTAAGAGTTCCTTTTTTAGACTTCTTAATACTTAAATAATCTCTAGGTGGCTCAATGCCGTTGGTGGCATTGGACACAACACTAGAAGATTCAGATGGCATTTGAGCTGAAAGTGTGCTATGTCGCAGCCCATGTGTTTTGATTTGAGTTCTTAACCATTCCCAATCGTAGGTGAGTTTTCGTTTAACGAGTTCATCTACTTCAGGTTTGTAAGTATCAATCGGGAGGATACCATCTGAATATTTTGTTCTATCAAAAAATTCGTTCTTACCTTTTTCTTGTGCAAGTACATTTGAATGTTTTAATAGATAGAATTGGAAGGCTTCAGTTAGTTCATCTACTAACTTCCATGCCTGTTTATCTGAATATTTAAGTTTGTTTTTAGCAATATAATGTGCAAGACCAATATAACCAATACCTAAACTTCTTCTCGCTTTAGTAGAAATCTCGGCAGCTTTAACAGGATAAAGTTGATGGTCAATAATCTCATCTAAACTTCTTACTGCAAGTTCACATAATGGTTCTAGTTCTTCAACATTATTAATTTTACCAACATTGATTGCACTTAAAATACATAAAGCAATCTCACCTGCACCATCAATATGTTGAATAGGGTCAGTTGGTAATGTAATTTCTTGGCATAAATTTGACATTGTAACTCTGTCTTTAAAACTAGAGTGAGTATTACAATGGTCGATATTCATTATGTAGATACGGCCTGTTTCTGCTCTTTCTTTGAGCATATCCATGATAAGTGTTTGTGCGTTGACTTTTGTTTTTGAAACACTTGTTTTTCTTTCGGCGACTTTATATACTTCGTCAAATGATTCAGTACCCCATGCTTCGTACAATTCTGGCACTTCATGTGGGCTGAACAAGGTGATGTCTTCATTATTAATAAACCTTTCATAAAATAATTTACATAACTGAATTGAGTAATCTAATTTTCTAACTCTGTTATCTTCCGTTCCTTTATTGTTCTTTAAAACAATAATGTCTTCTATTTCTTTGTGCCAAATAGGGAAGTGAACCGTTGCACTCCCTCCACGAACACCGTTTTGAGTACAG
>Ga0209336_10001127_pt1 | contig 13122 bp, 26 predicted proteins | sample LinPmetageLP32_FD_184042 | JGI IMG/M metagenome (GOLD analysis project Ga0209336, IMG submission 184042) | Marine viral communities from the Pacific Ocean - LP-32 (SPAdes) (version 2) | ecosystem: Environmental > Aquatic > Marine > Oceanic | place: Pacific Ocean | collected 2009-08-23 | reverse complement strand
GTATGAGCGTAGGTGTTTTAAGCCACACCTTGACGTTGTACTTCTGCTCTCGTATGATAGCTTTGTACTTCGTTCTTAAGGCTTTATATAATTCGTTATCCATTAGTGGATCTCCGTGCTTATTAAGTATTCGTATTCTTGTGCTAGTGGGCACTTCTTCTTTTGAAACCTTACTTCATCTGCTTTGATAAGTTGCTCAGTAAGGTGTCGTATGATAGTCACTTCTGCCTCCCCAACATCTTCGGGGTCGAGGCTAGTATCATCTGTCCATCTAAAAATGAACTCGGCAACACTGTTTGCAAGTATTGGGTGATCGTGAATGAGAGAGTGATGAAACATTATCATAATTTCATGAAACTCTCCCTGATCGAATAGGTCTATCAAAACTGTATTATCAGACATCGTAACTCCAAGGAAAAGCAGCCATAAACAGCTGATCTTCGTATTTGTGGGCTTCAATCTCCCAAGGTTGATCTTCGTATGCTGTGTGAGTGTGGTCTACGCCTTTGTAAGCACAAAGATCAGAAGATAACTCACCTGCCCAGAATTGACGAGCATGAATAAGCTCATGGGCGATTGTACGAAGTTGCATTAAGAATGGAAAGTTTGTGGCTACAGTTATATCAACTTCACCAATGTCACCAACACAGTGACCATGAGAATGACCACCATCAAGCATTGGCACAAAGCGAATGTTGAGATCGGTATGCTCAAGGTCAGCAATATTCATGTACTCGAGAGCATTGTTCACAAACAGTTGAACTAGGTGTAACTTTTTAGTGTTTTTGAATCTTACTCTCATTTTTCTTTCCTCATTAAATTAGAAGTATATTATACTAAAAAATGAAGGAAAAGTCAAGAACTATTTTATTAGGGTGTTTACCCAGTTCTCTGCAGCGTCTTCCACATAGTGAATGCTTTTATTAGGGATCATTACATCTTGCTGGAATACTTGGTCAACAAAGCAACGATACCCATACTGCTCAGATAGAGTAGTAAAGGTGTGAGCACTACGTTTAGTAGTGGTATTACGAAAGTGGTGTAACTTACCAAAAGATATGTATTCAATATCTTTTCTGTGGTACGGTGTTACCTCTATTGTTTCTATTGACTGCAGCTTTGTGTTTGCGTCTTCGTTTTTCACTTGGTTTTTCATACTGTCCACGCTCCCGTATTTCAAAGACTATACCTTCTTCTATAGTCTTACGTTTAAATTGTCTGATGGCTTTTTCGAAGTTGCCCCTTCTTACTACTACTTTCATGTGTACCTTTGTTTTCCTTTACGAGTATATTTAGTTCTATCTCGAAATACCTTTGCGCTAAAGGGCGCTTCGGGGTCAAAGAGAATTTTATGTGCTCGTGTCTTTGGTGCTTTCTTCTTTTTCATACTCTCCACCCCCGTTTTCTTAAATATTCTATTTGTTTACGAACCGCAGTTTCAGTGCGTTTTGGAAGCATCTCTGCTATTTCAGTATATGTACGAAGTCCTGCCCATTTCTCCAGCACTATTCGTTCGCCTCTTGTCCACGGTTCTCTTTTATAATTTTTCATAGTGCCTATTATACAAAAAATTAGGGTACTTGTCAAGAATTTTTTTAAGTTGGCTGTTAAAAATACTTCTTGACATTTGCTTGTCATTTTGTTATAATATGCGTATTAAAAATGTCGATAGGAAAAACTAATTATGATAGAGATACCGAGTTTCGTGATATTTATGTTTTGTCTTGCTGGTTGTGGGGTTCACTCCTTTCATCTAGGTAAGCAAGTAGGTGTAGAAAATACTATACAATATCTACACGACAAAGGTGTTGTAGAATTTGAGGATTATACAGATGAGTAAAGGATCTAAACGCAGAAAGCCTTTGGTGGATTCACAGACAATCTCAGATAATTGGGACAGAATATTTAATCAGGAGACCGAAAATGAAAACGAAAGTGAAGAAAGTAGCGTACAAAGTGACGGGGACAACTCTAGTGAAAGTAGCTAGAGGTATTGGCTTTGTTTGCTCCCAACTTGAAAAAGCTGATGAAGCTGTTAGCAGCGTAGGCATGGAAATGCTTGACGTAGCTAACGGAGCTACAGACGATGGCGTATAGTGATAAAGTTATAGATCACTACGAAAATCCTCGTAACGTAGGAAAATTTGATGAAAAAGATACAGATATCGGCACAGGTATGGTGGGTGCACCAGCTTGTGGCGATGTTATGCGTTTACAAATAAAGGTAGGTGATGATGGGATTATTAAAGATGCTAAGTTTAAAACCTATGGGTGTGGCAGTGCTATTGCTAGCAGTAGTTTACTTACCGAATGGGTCAAAGGAAAGAGTCTTAGCGATGCCACCGCAATCAAGAATAGCGAAATTGCAGAAGAACTTGCCTTACCCCCAGTAAAAATACATTGCTCAGTATTAGCGGAAGACGCAATCAAAGCAGCAATCAATGATTATAAGCAAAGACAAGCTGAGTCTTAAACACAGCACTTAACTAACCAAGTACCGAAAGGGCTTAAGCAGCGTGTCGAAAGAACGCAAAGGAGTAAGAAAATGACTTTACAACAACATCAATTAACAATGGCAGACTTTCCGAAATTTTTTCTAGGGTTTGACCGACTACAGCAAGATGTTTTCTCCAATGTAGGAGATCAAGGCTACCCACGTTACAATGTCGTAAAAGTAGGAGAAGTAGGTTATCGTATAGAGCTTGCAATTCCTGGCTGGGACAAAGGTGATGTAGCTATTCAATTACATAAGAATATATTGACTATAGAAGGCAAAAGAGCAAAATCAGAAGCGCAAGAAACTTATCTTCATAAGGGACTAAGCGGTAAAGGTTTCACTAGAAGTTTTAAAGTAGGGGACTACATTGTTTTGGACAAAGCATATATGGAGCGTGGTCTCCTGTGCATTAGCCTAAGCGAACAAATCCCTGAGGCAGAGAAACCTGTTACTGTGGACATTCTTTAAGGAGAAGATATGACAAAAGAAGATGCTTGTACGGTATGTGCGATCGTTAGTAACATCGCATTATTTGTAACAATAGCTATTCTTCCCTCATACCTAGTCTACGTGACAATTTAGGAGTATAAATGAATATAGAACGAGTACAGAAACAGTTAGAAGTTGACGAAGGCGTAGTATACGAAGTATACAATGACCATCTCGGCTACGCAACCTTTGGTATAGGACACCTAATAAGAAAAGAAGATCCCGAATTCGGGGAGCCAGTCGGAACCCCAGTGTCCAAAGAACGAGTAACCGATGCTTTTGCAGGAGACTTTGCCATTGCTTGTGGTGAGTGCGAAGTTCTGTATGATTTTTGGGAAGAGCTACCAGAGGAAGTCCAAGAGATTCTCGTCAATATGATGTTTAATCTTGGGCGACCTCGACTTAGTAAATTTAAAAAGATGACAGCTGCTCTAGAAATGGGTGACTGGAAAACTGCTGCTGTTGAAGGGCGAGACTCTCGATGGTATAAGCAAGTAGGCAACCGAGCTGAGAGATTAATGACGAGGATGGAAGATGTTGAATCTTGGTAGCTTAGTTGGTCCAGTAACTGGACTACTCGATAAATTTATCGAGGACAAAGATGTAAAAAATAAATTAGCTCATGAAGTAGCAACAATGTCAGAGAGACACGCTCAAGAGCTAGCAAAAGGACAAATGGAAATAAATAAAACAGAAGCTGCACACAAGTCTCTGTTTGTAGCAGGTTGGAGACCTGCAGTTGGTTGGACTTGCTGTCTTGGAATGGCGTCTAACTTTTTACTAATTCCTATGGCTAACTTTGTACTTGCTCTCACAGGAAGTGCAATAGTAGTACCTTTGTTAGATACAGGTGAAATGATGCCAGTATTGATGGGTATGTTAGGTTTAGGTGCAATGAGAACTTACGAAAAGAAACAAGGGGTTCAAAGAGATCAATGACAACATTAGTTCAAGAAGCAAGGCAAGGCGCAGTATTAGTAAAATTTTCACACATCAGAACAGGAGAAGAGTTACAACGTAATGTAACTCTTTATCCTCATCTCATACCACATGGATTCAAAGTAGGAAATATAGACAACGGGTCTAGTAAAGTACCTATGTGGGACATGGATAATCAAGTCTGGATGGACTTAGAGAAGTCTACAATCATATCTTATAAACGAGTGTAGTGGACAGTTTTTCTGCTCCAGGACACCGTACACACGAGGAAATCATAATGTACTTTACCATTCATAGCCCTGAACCCTGTTTGATATTATCAATGGAGGAGTCAGGAGAGTTCATACGTGCAGCTAGCAAAGTTATACGTCATGGTCTTACCGACAAATACAAAGCCCAGTTGATAGAGGAAGCAGGTGATGTAGTTGCTTGTCTATATCTGTTAGAGTCTCATGATATGTTTACAGTAGACGAAGTGTTAGATCGAGCTAAACAGAAGCTGGATAAACTGAAGTCATATGAAGAAAATTCTTGACAAGTGCTGCTTAATTTGCTATAATATCATTTCAAATTTAAGAGACTATACATGAATTTATTTTACCTAGACCAAAACCTCGACAAATGTGCAGAGTATCATGTTGATAAGCACATTGTCAAGATGCCTTTAGAAGTTGCACAACTATTGTGTACAGCTATCTGGGTAGACAAACACCTCGGCTTTGTTCCTCGTGCTTTAGTTAAAGAAGAGCGAGACTTGCTGAACGATCTCAAGAAAGAGATCAAACACCTCCCTCCAAAGGATAGACCCCTCACCCCATATCTACCAATGATGTACAACCATCCTTGCACGATATGGGTGAGGTCAAGTCTTGACAACTTCGAGTGGACTCATTGTTATGGTAATGCTCTCAACGAAGAGTATTACTATCGTTATGGCAAACGCCATAAATCAGTAGAAGAAGTAATCAACATACTACCAGACCCAAAGAATATAGAGCGTAAAGGTTTTACTACGTTCGGTCTAGCTATGCCTGATGACTTGAAAGATTACGACAACCCTATTCAGTCTTATCGTGATTACTATCACCTAGATAAGGCTACCTTTGCTGCATGGACTGGTAGAGATAAACCAGACTGGTGGAGTGAAGATTACGCAGATTATGAAAAGAGGATTACAGCTAGTGGATAGTTGTAAGTACTGTGGCGATGATATGATGGGAGACGGGTATACGTTACCTTTTCACTGTATCAATGCTTTAGAAGAAGATTGGTGGTACTCCGCTCCTGATAGTGGACCACACTACTGTGACTTTAGAGAGGACAACAATGGCGAGAATTAAAAAGAAAGATCATGAGAAGCTAACCTCTAGTAATATTCAACACGTTATTACTTTATTAGAGGGCGATAAGCCTATCACAAAGAAAGAGGCTTGCGCTATACTTTGTATCTCGTACAACACTACTCGTCTGGCAAAAATTATTGCTGACCATGCAGAGAACATAGCATACAAAGAAGAACGTAAGAACCGCAACAAAGGTAAAGCCGCTAGTGATTATGAGATAAAAGAAGCAGCTACAATGTATCTCAAAGGTGAGAACGTTACCAACATAGCACAAAGTTTGTACCGCTCTGCGGGGTTTGTACGAGCCATTTTAGATCGGCTAGGTGTGCCAACCAAACCTGCTTCAGTTGAAGAACGAATGGGAGTAGGTTACTTACCAGACAACTGTGTAGCAGATGAATTCGAAGTAGGAGAACTTGCATGGTCAGCCAAATACCATACTATAGTTCAAATACAACATGAGATGACTCCTGAGTACGCACTTAATAAGAAGGGTCTAGTTGATGGTATTGACTATGTTGCAAAATATGGCTCTCGCTGCTATGCCACTTCAGTTCGTGAAAGTGTAGATGATTTCGGAAATCCTCAAGGATTCTCTGCGTTCGATCTTGCTCATGATCTTGGCAAGCTCAGCCACCTTGAAAAATTTGGCGTAAACCTTGCAGCAATTTAAAAATAACTCTTGACTTTTATATCGAAAATTATATATAATATTATTTCAAAATTCGAAAAGGAAACCAAAAATGGGCGACCGATTCTATACACAACAACAAAACAAAAGGAAAAGACCAATGCCTTGGACAGACGAAAGCAAAGCCGAAGCCGTCGAAAGCTACACAGACGCAAACCCAACACCTGAAACTAGCATGGAAATCGTAAAACAGATCGCTGACGATCTTGGAGAATCACCTAACGGTGTTCGTATGATTCTTACTAAAGCTGGTGTATACGTTAAGAAAACTCCTGCCGCCAAATCTTCAGGTGGTTCTACTGGAGGCACTCGTGTCTCTAAGCAAGCAGCACAGGATGCGCTGGTTGCAGTCATCACTGATTCGGGTCAGGAAGTAGACGAAGACGTAGTCAGTAAATTGACTGGTAAAGCTGCTCAGTATTTCACAAAAGTATTAACAGCAGTCGCCGACTAAATAATTTACAACTCGAGATAGCTGGGGAGTGTACACTCCCTGGCTTTTTCACATCTTCACAAACCACCAAAGAGTATGTACATACGTAATTATTGTTGCCAAATGCTACCAAAGGAGTTAGAGTGAAGAAGCAAGAATTAAAAGAACTGGTTACCGAGTATGGTGATGCAGTAATTACTTATAGAAGTGAGAACTCAAATAAGTTAAAGTACAATGTCTGCACGTTGGATTTTAGTACACCTTATATAAAAACAAAAAGAAACAGAGCAAAAGAGTCAAAAGAAAATATCCTAATGTTTTGTTGGGACACAGACTCGTATCGCTTACTTAAACCGCAGAACGTAACCTCTGTGGTACCTCTAGCATCTATTCTTAAAAACGAGAAGTAGTATGGAAATTCATGAAGCACCCGAGAAGTATGAGCGGGTAATCCATTACGACCCTGTAAAAGAACTCCAGGTACGTCTTACAGTCAGCGACTTTAGAGGTATAGAGTATCTCAGCCTACGAAAATATTATCTTGACTTCTATACTGAAGACTGGATGCCCTCCAAAGAAGGTGTAACTATACCGATAGACTTTAACAACTCTAGAGAACTCTTTTCGGGGTTGGTAGAAATTTTATCTCTTGCAGAAGCCAAGGACGTAATCAAAGAACATTTCTCTGAGCTGTTAGAGGATATATACAAATAGTTCTTGACATTTCCTCAATTTTTCGATATAATACTCTCATAAAATTTAATTGAGGAAACTATGAAAAATTTACTAGATAATGCTTCTAAAGCATACTACGAAGGTAGTGACCCCTTTCTTACTGACGATCAGTTTGATAGACTTGCAGAGTTGCATAACTATCATGATGTTGGCTATACTCCTACAGATGGCATACGCCATACATATCAAATGTATTCTCTACAGAAATGCTTTGATATTCTAGATAGCCCTTTCGGAGTTCTAAGTTCAAATGTAGTATTAAGTGTAAAACTTGATGGTGCAGCAGTTGCTTTGACTTATGTCAATGGCAGTCTTCAAGGAGCTTTGACTCGCGGAGATGGTATTCACGGCAGAGACATCTTAGATAAAATGCTTCACATTGCCCCTAATACAATAGGACTTCATGGTATAGTGCAAGTTACAGGAGAGATAGTAGCTCCTGAAAGAATTGAAAACGCTAGAAACTATGCCGCAGGTGCTTTGAATCTAAAGAACATCAGTGAGTTTATGGATAGAGAAATTCTTTTCTATGCTCATGGCATGGAAGATGATGGGGACTTTATGGGCGATGTTGAGTATGGAGACACATGGCAAACTCGTATGGAGTTTCTAAAAGATCACGATTTCAATACTGTTCATACTCACATGACAGATGGACTACCAAAAGATGGCTTAGTTTATCGTATCAATGATACCTATGACTTTATGGCTCGTGGCTTCACAGCAAAACATCCTCGAGGTGCATTCGCTCTCAAAGAAAGACAAAAGGGAGTAGTAACCACACTAGAAGATGTCACATGGCAAGTAGGCAAGTCGGGTGTAGTAAGCCCAGTTGCAATCCTAACTCCAACTAAAGTTGGCGATGCTTGGGTATCTAGAGCAACGCTTCACAACTTAGATTACATACGAGAGTTAAATCTCGAAATAGGTTGTAAAGTAGAGATTATAAGGTCTGGAGAGATAATCCCAAGAGTCGTGAGGCGTGTATGACACACGAAAAAATAGTTCTTGACTTTTATCTTAAAATTACTTATAATATCTTTTCAAAATTAAGGAAACGACTATGCAAATAATACAAGCCCCAACAAGTTGCCCTTCGTGTAACTCGGTGCTTGATGTCGTGAATAATCTTTTATTTTGTAGAAACACATCTTGTACTTCACAAACTCATAAAAAGCTAGAGCACTTTGCAAAGACCCTCAAGATAAAGGGACTTGGGCCACAAGCTATCAAGAAATTGGGGGTCACAACTTCACGAGAGTTGTACTTGCTAACTCTAGATGACTTAGTCCTCCTCTTAGAATCTGAGAAAATAGGTGCTAAAGTTTTTGCTGAGATTCAGAAGTCTCGCGGTGTTCCAATGAACGTAGTTTTACCCGCTTTATCTATCCCTTTGATTGGAAACACAGCAGCTAAAAAGCTGTCTGCTGTTTGTGATTGTATCGGTGATGTAGAGCCAGAGACCTGTGCTGAAGCAGGGCTCGGTCCAAAAGCTACAGAAAATCTACTTCAGTACTTGTGGGATCATGGACAGGAGTTGTTACAACACCCATTCTCTTTCAAGTTTGAAAAACCTATTGCAGTAGCTAATAAAGGTGTAGTATGTATCTCAGGCAAGTTAAAATCTTATAAAACTAAAGCTGAAGCCACAGAGATGTTACAACAACAAGGCTATACTGTAAAAGGTTCTTTAACGCGAGACGTTACTATTCTAGTTAATGAGAGTGGTATTGAGTCCGCCAAAACTAAATCTGCTCGAGATAAGGGCATTCAAATCATAAATAATCTATTAGATTTCTTGGAGAAATAATAATGGCATTACCAAAATGGACAGACGAGCGTACAGCTGAACTCACATCTTTCGTAGGTGACGAGTCTCCTGTATCTCAATCAACTGTAGCACAAGCTGCAGACCAGTTAGAAACTTCGACTCGTTCAGTTTCTAGCAAACTTCGCAAAATGGGCTTTGACGTAGAACTTGCTTCTGCATCTGCCTCTCGCGCGTTCTCAGACGCTCAAGAAGCTACTTTAGCATCTTTTGTTTCTGATAACAGCGGTCAGTATACTTATGCTGATATCGCTGGTCACTTCGAAGGTGGCGCATTCTCACCTAAATCAATTCAAGGCAAAATCTTGTCTATGGAATTGACTGCTCACGTTAAGCCTGCTCCTAAGCCAGAAAGTGTTAAAACTTATACTGATGCTGAAGAAGCTACTTTCGTTGAGATGGTAAACGGTGGTTCTTTCGTAGAAGAAATTGCTGATGCTCTTGGCAAAACTGTAAACAGTGTTCGTGGTAAAGCTCTTAGCTTACTTCGTGCTGAGCTTATCACTGCAATTCCTAAGCAAAAAGAAACTAAAGGCGCTTCTAAAGCCGATCCTTTAGCTGACTTAGGTGACGTTGCAGGCATGACTGTTGAAGAAATCGCTACTGCGATCGACAAGACTGCTCGTGGTGTTAAAACTATGTTGACCCGTCGTGGTTTGGTTGCGGCCGACTATGATGGTGCTTCTAAGAAAGAAAAAGCAACTGCGTAAGTAGTTGTTATTAAATAAGCCCTTGGGGTAACTCAGGGGCTTTTTTCGTCAATATCGGGAGAATTTTGATTGAATATTGCTAGTGCTCTTATAAAGCAAGTGCTTGAGCTACAGGACTTCGAGACCTGGACTAGCTGTCGCAAGAACTATTTACCTACAGAGTATCACTCTTTGTACGGTATCATAGATCATCACTGTGAAAAATATCACAAAATGCCGACCTTTGACGATTTAAAGTATGAAATCCGTGATAGTGGAGTACGAGAAAAGTTATTTGCAATCGAAGCCGTTGAGGTGGATGCAGATGCTTTCATGCTCCTAGAGTATTTAAAGAACGAGTACGCTCAGAAAGAGATACTTGACTCACTGGAAGAATACGTGGACAAGTCAGTAGCCTTTGAGGATGCTGATGAGTCTGTTGCTCATCTTCACCAAATAGTTTTAGATGTCGAAGAAAAAGTAGACTTAGAACGACCACAGGATAGTATGCAACGTATTACCCTGTTTGAAGATGATGAGGAACTAGGAAATTACTTGCCTCTCGGTCTCAACACTGAGTACGATCACGAAATTCAATTCTCTCCTAGAGATTTGATATTGGTTGGTGGTAAACGAGGGGCGGGTAAATCCGTTGTCTGTTCTAACATTGCCAACAATGTTTTTAACTCAGGCAAATCTGCAGTCTTTTTTACTATAGAAATGGACAGCAGATCCATTCTACAACGATGCTGTGCCATCGCTACGGGGATTCCATTCGCTAGACTAAGGACAAAGAACCTTAGTGTAATTGAGTGGGAGCGTGTAGCAGGATGGTGGGCTAATCGTTTCTCTGAAGGACAAGAACGTTTGAAAGAGTATAAATCTAATCGAGACTTTGATAGGTTTCATCATGAACTCACAACTAACTGCGAGCTCCTCCCGACTCAGCAGTTAGATGTGGTTTATGATCCTTCACTAACTTTAGGAAAGATACGTGCAGAACTTGACAAGAAAGTCAAAAGTATGAACGTGGGCGTTGTTATCGTAGATTATATTAACCAAGTAAAACGTTCGAGTCTTCCTTCGCGTGGTGGTCAGTACGATTGGACAGAGCAGATCGAAGTCAGTAAGGCTTTGAAGTCTATGGCACAAGAGTTTGAAGTGCCTGTGTTTAGTCCGTACCAAACTGATGCAACAGGCGAAGCAAGATTCGCAAAAGGCATACTCGATGCAGCAGATGCCGCCTATGCACTAGAGACTTGGGAACAAGAAGATCAGTGTGTAACCTTCAACTGTGTCAAAATGAGAAGTGCGTCTATGAAGTCATTTAGTTCTAAAATGGACTGGGAGACATTAAAGATTGGTCCAGAGTCTATGCTTACTCCAAAGGAACAGGCAGATGCAGAGAATCGTAGTGACGAACCCATTGATGACATCTAATAAATAGTTCTTGACATTTCCTTAATATTTTGATATAATATCTTTTCTAAAATTCGGAGAAGTATATGATTATTAACGGCAGTATGAATCACAGTCCTTGCGGGCGCAAAGTCAGAAAGAACAGACGAGTCAAGAAGTCTGAACCGTCTTTTCGACCTTTGAATCGTACCACACCATATCGCAGAGAAACAGAGTACTACCCTTCTCAGCCTATGCTTGGTGTTGCTTCAAAAGCTGACGACACTTACAAGAAAGAAGTATCACAGTCATACACTTTAGCACCTGCCTACAATAAAGGTGCATACCAAGTAATTCCAACAGAAAACATCAAAGACATCGGGAGATAGATATGCCAGCAAAATTTAAAGAGTCTCAAAAAGTTGTAGTAGATCGTAAAACTAAGAAAACAAAAACAGTACACTACTACCTAAAAAATACATCAACAGATGAGTTAGTACAAGAGCTAGGTAGAGCAGTTCCAAAAGTACAACAAAAAATCCGTAACGAATTAGTAAGAAGAAATGTAGCAGTATGAATGTAGAAGAACTCCTCGGTAAGAAAGGTATACAACACACACCAAAAGGTCAAGACTTTTTGGTGAGTTGTATTAATCCTGAGCACGAGGATCGCAACCCTAGTATGCGAATAGATCAGATTACTGGAGTATTCCAATGTTTTAGTTGTGAGTACAAAGGTAATCTGTTTACGCATTTTGGGGAAAGGGCAAACCAAATGCAGTTGAAGCGTGAACTGTTGAAGAAGCGTATATCCGAGAAACGCGCTGAAAGCATTGGTTTGTCCTTTCCCAAAAGTGCAGTACCGTACATAGGAAACTGGAGGAATATAAAACCGGAAACCTACAAACGATTTGAAGCATTCAATAGTGTAGATAAAGACTATAGTGGTAGAATTGTTTTTCCCATTCGCGATATGTCTGGCAGAATAGTTGCCTTCAATGGTAGACATACGGCTCAAGGTATTCCAAAATATATGATTACTCCAGCTGGGGCAAGGATGCCATTATATCCAGTAGTAAAACCATTGCAAGGTACAGTAATTCTAGTAGAGGGCATATTTGATATGGTCAATCTACATGATAAAGGTTTAAGTAATGCAGTTTGTTGTTTCGGTACAAAAAATATAAATACTGATAAACTATCCATGCTAAAAATACAAGGGGTAGAAAGCATTGACATATTTTTTGACGGAGATGACCCTGGTCAGCAAGCTGCATTACGCTTAAAAGAAATGTGCGAGGAAGTAGATTTAGTAAGTAGAAACATACATCTAAAAGATACCGACCCTGGCGCACTAACAGAAACTCAAGTAATAAAACTAAGAGATAAATTATATGCCTAAAGTTGCATTAGTAGAAACGAAAAAGAGTAGAACACGATTTAAACATGAATTTGACCACGCATTTGAGTTTGACCAGTATCAACTGTGTTCAGACCCATCTATCAAAAAAGTTCTAAAGAAAGATTGTGACATTGAAATAAATACAGATGCCTATGACTGGATTATTCTAGTCGGTAGTGATGCTCTCAAATTCTTTACCAAGATCAACTCTGTTACAGAGTACTCAGGTAAAAAAGTTGAGGGTAAATACTTGCCTGTAATCAATCCTTCAATGCTTGCATTCAAACCAGAAGCTCGCGGTACTTGGGATAGTTCAAAAGAAAGCATCATCAAACACATTGCAGGCGAGATAGAAGATGTAGTAATTACAGATAGTATTGCTCGAGGCATACAAGATACAGCCGAAGCAAACGCATACTTTCAAGCTGCTATCGATTATGACTGTGACTACGTAGCACTCGACTCAGAGACTACAGGGTTATATCCTAGGGATGGTCATATGTTGGGTCTATCGTTATCATACAAAGCCGATGAAGGAGTTTACATAGACACCACGTGCTTAGATGACGATTCAGAAAGGCTCATGCAAGAGCTGTTCGACAAGAAGCTAGTAATATTCCATAATGCTAAATTTGATATAGCATTTTTCGAATATCATTTCAATTTCAAATTTCCTCGC
>Ga0209336_10001126_pt1 | contig 13126 bp, 16 predicted proteins | sample LinPmetageLP32_FD_184042 | JGI IMG/M metagenome (GOLD analysis project Ga0209336, IMG submission 184042) | Marine viral communities from the Pacific Ocean - LP-32 (SPAdes) (version 2) | ecosystem: Environmental > Aquatic > Marine > Oceanic | place: Pacific Ocean | collected 2009-08-23 | reverse complement strand
GGTGATTTATAGGATCGATATTTTTTTAGGCACAGACCTTAAACATTGTTATTAAGTTTGATACCAAATGGCTAAATTAAAACAAGAAACTTTATACAATTCAGTACGTCATAAATACAAAAAAACTTCGCAAGGTGGCAAAAATAGAATGACTAGCACCATGAACAAACACAAAAGACGAAGATTAAAAAAGAAAGTGGCTAAAAAGTAAGGTATGGCAACACAGAAAGAAATAGCTGATCATTTATTTTTAACAACACAGCACGTATCTAATTTGGTTTCGCAAGGTGTCTTACCTAGAGGTACATCTGGTAAAGGCTCAACATCAATTGACGAATCCAGAAAAGCTTACATAGAATATATAAGACAACGTGCAAGGCTTCATTTAAAAGATATACCGAACGACATAAATGAAGAACGTCTAAGATTGACTAAGAATCAAGCTGATCAAAAAGAAATAGAAGTTGCAATGTTGTCAGGTAAGTTGATTCACTCAGACGATGTTATCAACACTTGGCAAGATTTAATTGCTAATTGCAGATCGAAGCTGTTAAACATACCAGCAAAAATAACGCATCAAGTCTTGGGCTTGAAAGGATATGCTGAAATAGAAGATTTAATAACCAATGAAGTACATGAAAGTTTAAATGAACTCGCCAAAACGGGATTACCAGACAACACAACAGAAAATTTGGACACAATCAATACAAACCTTTAAAGCTCCAGAAAGATTATTGGTTTCTGATTGGTCGGATAAATACAGAGTATTAACCTCTGAATCTTCTGCGGAAGCTGGACAATGGAAAACAAGCAGAGCCGAATATCAACGGGGTATTATGGATTCGCTTAATGATCGTGATATAGAAAATATCGTGATCATGTCTAGTAGTCAGGTTGGTAAAACTGAAATTATTTTAAACATCTTGGGTTATCACATAGCCCATGACCCAGCACCCATGTTAGTAGTAATGCCAACATTAGAAATGGCTAGAGGTTTTTCAACGCAAAGGCTATCTAAAATGATTGCTTCATCTGAAGCTCTAAAAGACAAAGTCAAAGATGCCAAGAGTCGTGATAGCGGTAATACCATTTTGCAAAAATCTTTTGCTGGTGGCTTTGTTGTTATTTCTGGTTCAAATAGTCCAGCTTCACTTAGTTCAAGACCTTGTCGTATAGTTTTATGCGATGAAGTTGATCGTTACCAAATAACAAGCGAAGGGGACGCTGTAAATTTGGCAAAAAAAAGAACTTCTACGTTTTGGAATCGTAAAGTTATTTTAACTTCTACACCTACAGTCAATGGTGCGAGTCGTATTCAAGATGCTTGGGAAACTTCGGACAAACGTAAATTCTTCGTACCTTGTCCCGATTGCAACCACAAACAACATTTAGAATGGTCAGGTATCAAATGGTCAGAAGATTTAAAAGAAGTGCATTACGTTTGTAAAGAATGTGGCGTTTTAATAGAAGAACATCAAAAACCCTCTATGATAAAAAATGGGGAATGGATAGCTGAACTAGAGACTACAAACAAAACTGCTGGCTTTCATATTAACGAACTTTATTCCTCATGGCGAAATTGGTCAGAGGTTATAGAATCATTTTTAGAAGCTAAAAAGAATCCAGAACAACTAAGGGTTTTTGTTAATACTTCGCTAGGTGAATGTTTTGATTCTGACGGTGGCGAAGCAATAGAAACGGATTCTTTACTGAATCGCAGAGAAAGTTACGATGCCAATTCAATACCAAAAGAAGTTTTAGTTTTGACTGCTGGGTGTGACGTGCAATCTGATCGGGTTGAATGTTCTGTAGTCGGTTGGTCTGCAAATAATCACAGTTACGTTATTGAACATCAAATATTTTGGGGTGACCCGAATCAATTAACGGTATGGGAAGATTTAGATACCTATTTGTTGAATAATTTTGCTACCGAAGATAATCGACAATTAAAAATTGCGATTGCTTGTGTTGATTCTGGATATTCTACGCAAAATGTTTATGCCTTCTGTAAACAACGTCAAGGGCGTAGAGTCTTTGCCGTTAAGGGACAATCGCAAAGCGGTAAACCTATCAGTAACCGCCCTACTCAAGCTGGTAAACAAAGGGTTGCTTTATATCCAATTGGAACAGACACCGCTAAAGACACTTTATTTAGTTGGTTAAATGCCGAAGAAGAACAAAATGGTTATATACATTTTCCAGCAACAGCAGATCAAGAATACTTTGATCAGATTACAGCCGAAAAAAGGATTGTTAAATATTATAAAGGGCAAAAAAAAATGGCTTGGAAACAAACCCGTGAACGTAACGAAGCTTTAGATTGTTATATATACGCAATGGCTGGGTTTTATATTTTATCGCCCAACTTAGATACTATGGATAAGCGAAAACAAGCACCGAACACAAAACCAGATAACGATAAAAAACTTATCAAAAAAAATCCGAATAGACCTAATTGGGTTAATTCTTGGCGATAAAAAAAAGCCACCAATTAAGGTGGCTTTAATTTTTACTTTAAAATCTAAAATATATCTCCTTCTCTTAGATTGATTTTTCTGCCTTCTAATTCTTCGCAGTATTTATCTAATCTTTGTTGATCTAATTTTAGCTGTTCACTATCTCTTGTAAATTTCATAGCGAACTTTAAGCTTTCAATACTTTTTTCTAGTGATCTAGTTGTTTTATTAGTTATATCACTACGATCAATTTTAGTATCTGTGCGTATCCACCACCAATCTTTGCATGGATATTCTCTTTTTAAATTATTCATTATTTCTCCTCTAAATATTTTAGTTCTCTTTTCCAAGCTCTAGATAAAAGTGTTTGTAATTTTTCTGATATTTTTTCTGCTTGTGCAAAACTTTTAAGATGAAAATAGCCATACTCATCATTTATTTCTTTTTCTATTGATTCTTTATCCATAGATAAAACTTGTGTATCTAAAAGATGCAATAAAACATCTAATTCTGATTTTGTAAATTTAATTTGTTTCATAATTTCTCCAAAAATTAATTATTAATATACCTATTAAACACTATTTTTACTATTTGTACAACTACCAGAACAATAAATATTTAATTAATTTTTACAGTAATTTTCAAACAAAATACTAACTATTGATTTAATAGAGTTTCTCAATATCTTTAATCTGTACGATTAATTAATTTTTAACTATGTCGAATCTTTTTGATACATCTAACTATCCAACGACTGAACCTGATCATTTATATTTAGGTGACCAATGGAATTGGCGTAGAGATGATTTAGCAAGTGACTACCCTACTGGTAGTTATGCTTTAACGTATTCGGCTAGATTATTAGACTCTGCTGGTTCAACTGAAATAGATATAACGGCTTCGGAAAGCAATAACACTTATATTGTTTCAGTCGGTCAATCTACAACGCTTAATTATACTGCTGGTGACTATAGCTGGCGTGCATTTATAACCAGATCAAGTGACAGTCAAAGACTAACAGTTGATGAGGGATTTTTTAAAGTTGAAAAAGATTATGCAACCGATAGCGGTGATTATCGTTCTCATGCTCGAATTGTTTTGCAAGCTTTAGAAGATACAATTCAAAATCGAGCTTCTATTGATCAAATGTCTATGAGTATTGCAGGTCGTTCATTATCAAGAATGAGTCCGCAAGAACTTCGTGACTGGCGTTCACATTACAAATCATTAGTTTTAGCCGAAGAAAAGAAAGCAAGGATAAAACGAGGTAAAGCTAGTGGTACAACTATAAAGGTTAAATTCTAATGGCTTGGTATGACAGATATTTAGGTAGAAAACCTAACAAGAAAAAGGCTATGCCTTTTATTCGTGGCTATAACGGGGCTGGTAACGGTAGATTATTTGCTGATTTTAAATCTTCATCAACGTCTGCTGATTCAGAAATATATACCGCACTCAAATCTTTACGAAACAGATCAAGAGAATTAGCAAGAAATGACGGCTACGTTGCTAGATATTTAAAAATGCTAGTCAATAATGTTGTCGGTGAACATGGTATTAGAATTTCTATGAAAGCTCGCAACGATGACGGTTCATTAGATGTAGTTGCAAACAGAATTATTGAAACTGAATTTTATAAATGGGCAAAAGTTGGCAATTGTACGGCTGACGGTAAATTGTCTTTTTTAGATGCTCAAAAGTTATTCATTCAAAATTTAGCACGTGACGGTGAAGTTTTAATTAGGCATATCAAAGATTCTTCTAATGAATTCGGGTATTCAATGCAATTTTTAGAAGCCGATCACTTAGATGAAGAAAAAAATAATAAAACCCCTACGGGTCAAATAAGAATGGGGGTTCAAATTAATTCGTTTGGTAAGCCTATTGCATATCATTTATTTAAAAATCACCCCGATGCAAACCCAAATCAATATTTGTCACCACAACAAAAGCATATTGTAGTGCAAGCAGAAGAAATAATTCATGCTTTCATGCAAGATCGAGCCGAACAAACTAGGGGTGTTCCATTTACTTCGTCAGTAATGACTTCAATACGTATGCTTCAAGGCTACCTTGAAGCTGAACTCGTTTCAGCAAGGGTTTCAGCCAGTAAAATGGGTTTCTTTGTTGGTAGTGGTGACGAAGATTACGTTGGCGAAGAATATGAAAACCAATACGCACCTATTATGAACGCTGAAGCTGGTACGTTTGAACAGTTACCGAATGGTACAACTTTAGAAACTTTTGACCCAAATCACCCCAATTCGGCTTTTTCTGACTTTCAAAAGTCAGTATTGAGAGAAATAGCTTCTGGGTTAAATGTCAGTTACGTTGAATTGGCTAATAATTTAGAAGGCGTTAATTATTCTTCTATACGACAAGGCACGATTGCTGATCGCGACAATTATCGAATATTACAAAAATTTATGATTGAACATTTTGTCGAGCCTGTTTTTAGAAAATGGCTAGATATGGCTATTGCTTCTGGCAAGATTAATTTACCTATCACTAAATTTGATAAATTTGCTGATGCAGTAACTTTTATACCTAGATCATACGAATGGGTAGACCCACAAAAAGAAGCCAATGCCAATATTTCATTATTACAAAACGGTTTGGTCACATTACAAGACATACAAAAGAAATATGGTCGTGATGTTGAAGAATTATTTGAAGAATTAGACCGTGAAAACAAACTCGCTGAAAATTACGATGTTGAATATGCGACTCAACCTTATGGTTCTAAACAACCAGCCGAACCCAACATTAATGGCGGTTCTATAGAAGATGAGCAGTAAAACTTGCCAAAAATGAAAATCACAATAACTTTAAGAGTAGACGTATAAAAGTTAGGTAGAAAAATGACAGTTCCTAATAAAAGTATGAAGATCGAAGCCGAAAAAGGTCTTAAATGGCGTAAAGAATTTGGCAGAGGTGGTACAAGAGTAGGACAGATCAGAGCCAGACAGATTGTCGCTGGTGAAAATCTTTCTGATACTACTATCAAAAGAATGTATAGCTACTTCGCTAGACATGAAGTTGATAAGAAAGCAGAAGGTTTTAAGGTTGGCGAGAAAGGTTATCCGTCAAATGGCAGAATCGCTTGGGCTTTATGGGGCGGTGATGCTGGTTTTACATGGTCAAAAAATTTGGTAGAAAAAATGGATAATGAAAGACATATACAAAATGTAGTTGAAACAGAAGATTCTTACATTATTGAATTTGGCAAAGCAATGCCAGAAACAGCAGAAGAAGAAACAGAAGAAATAGCAGAAGATATAGCTATTGAAAATGCTTATGACGATGAAGAAGATGATGAAAAAAGGTTTGCTGAAGCAAAACAATTTTCAACCAGAGAATTAAATCAAGAATTAATCAACGAAGAAAAACGCACAGTCAGAATTGCTCTTACTAGCGAAACTCCTGTGATGCGATCTTTTGGATATGAAATTTTGAGCCACGATGCCGAAGATATTGATATGTCTTTCATGGCAAGTGGCAGAAGTCCCCTTCTTTTAGATCACGACCCAGAAAAACAAATTGGCGTGATCGAATCTTATTCTCTCGACAGAAAATCAAGGCGTACCCTTGCACAAGTTAGGTTTGGTAAATCTGACTTGGCGAAAGAAGTGTTTAATGATGTCCTAGACGGTATTCGTCAAAATGTCAGTGTAGGTTATCAGGTAACAAAAATGCGAAAAGATGAAAACGAAAAGAATACTTATCGTGTCTCATTTTTTCCAATGGAAGCTTCGATTGTTTCAATTCCCGCAGATCAATCTGCTGGTGTTGGAGTAGCACGAAGCAAATTAATCAACCCTTCTAATATTCAAGAGGTGAATAAAATGGAAGAAAAAAATATAACTGAATCAAAGGTAGAACCTACAGTTGATGTTCAAGAAGTACGCACTAAAGCTTTTGCGGAAGCTAAGTCTGACTACTCTAAACAAGTAGACGAGATTTTAGAATTAGGTGCAAGACACAACAAATCAGACCTATCAAGAAAAGCTATCAGAAATGGTGCTTCTTTGTCTGACTTTAGAAGTGAGCTTTTAAACGAAATTGGTTCTCAACCTTTAGATACTAAAGAGATTGGCTTAACTGAAAAAGAAGCAAGAAGCTTCTCAATCATGCGAGCTGTAAGATCAATGGCTAACCCACATGACAGAAAGTTACGTGATGAAGCAAGTTTTGAATTTGAAGCTTCAGAAGAAGCTAAAACAAAATTTGGTCGTTCAGGTGAAGGTTTAACTTTACCAGTAGACGTAATGGGTAACTGGTCAGCTAGGGATATCAACACAGGTGATGATGCTGGCGGTGTAGGACAAGACTTCTACCCTGAAAGGTTTATTGATGCGTTACGTAACGCTTCTGCTGTTGTTAGAGCTGGTGCAACTGTCCTAGACGGTTTAGTTGGCGATGTAAAAATACCTAAACAAACTGGTGTTTCTACTGCGGGCTGGATTAGTGCCGAAGGTGGTGCAAGTGCAGAGTCAGAAATGTCTCTTGGTTCTATAACTATGAGTCCAAAAACTGCTTCTATGTACACAGAAGTTACTAATATGATGATGCAACAATCATCTTTAGATATCGAAAGATTGATAAGGAATGATTTAGCTTCAGGTATTGCTAACCTAATAGATACAGGTGCTTTAGCTGGTTCTGGTTCAAGTGGACAACCAACAGGTATCGATAACACATCTGGCGTAAACACAGTTGATTCAACTGCTAATAACCCAACTTTTGCAGAGATCGTAGCTATGGAAAGTGCGATTCTTGGTGATAACTCGGTATTGAATAATGGTTCTTACGTAACTACTTCAGCTATGGCTGGAGCAATGAAAGTAAAAGCTAAAGATTCTGGCTCTGGTTTATTTGTCCTAGAAAATGGACAAGCAAACGGCTACCCAGTAATCGTTTCAAACGCAGTTACTTCTGGTGTAATTTATCTCGGTAACTGGACAGACCTTTTAATTGGTATGTTTGGTTCTCTCGATATTTTGGTAGACCCATACACAAATTCTGCAAATTCTGTAACTCGTTTAAGAGCTACTCAATTTATAGATGTTGCGTGTAGACACGGTCAATCATTCTGTAAAGCAACTTAATGCTTAACTAAGGTGGGGGGTTAATAACTCCCCCCTTATTTTTATTATGAAATATGAAATTTTAAAACCAACAATAGTACAAAAAGAATCCAAACAAGTAGGTGATATCGTTGAAATAACTGACGAACACGTTTCAGCTAATTTATTAATGGCTGGTCAAATTGCACCAGCTTCAGAAAGTAAAGCTAAAGCAGACCGATCTATTGGATTAAAAAAATCTAACAGCAAATTAAAAAACAGTAAGTAGGTGCTGAAATGGTACTAGAAACCGCTTCTGATCAATTAGCTTTTTTAGATACTAATGCTCATGGTGTAACTGCTGTAATTACTATTGGCGGTAGTGCATCAACAATACAAGTCATATTCAATAACGAATATTTTGAAATTGCCGAAGGTATTGGTGTTGAAGGTACTCAACCCGTCATAACTTGTCGCAGTAGCGATGTTGCCAATGTCGATCAAGGCGATACTGTAGTTATTAATTCGGTAACTTACACAGTACAAAATGTTATGCCTGATAACACAGGCTTTACACAATTGGTATGCACTGACTAATGGCACACGTAAGACAACAAATAAGGGAAGCCGTTGGTACTAGATTGAACAATCTAAATACTACGGGTTCTAATGTTTATCAATCCAGAGTCTTTCCATTAGAAACAGCAAAATTACCAGCAATTATTATTTATACAAGATCAGAAAATAATGAATTATTAGAAATGGGTTCACCAAGAACTTTACAAAGAACAATGAGTTTAACTATTGAAGCTTATGCAAAACACACTACCACCTTTGATGACCTAGCCGACACTATTAATTCAGAAGTAGAAACGGCAATGGCAAGCGATACTACTTTTGGGGGTTTAAGCAGAGATTCTTTTTTAGAATCAGTAGAAATAAATTTAAACGGTGAAGGCGATCAACCCCTTGCAGTTTTGATAATGAACTATAGCATTTTATATCTAAGTCGTGAAAACGCACCGAATACAGCTATTTAATAGGTATTGAATATGGATAAAAATATTTTATTTTCAGCAGACGGAAAAACAAAAATTGTTGTTTTTGACCAAGACGTTGAATATTTAAAACAAAACGGGTGGGTTTCTGAAAAGAAATCCGTAACTAAAACTAAATCTAAAACAGAGGATTAAAAATGGCAGTTTTTACTGGTAAAAACGGAGTGGTTCAATCTGGTACTGGTTCAATTGGTGAAGTGAGATCATATTCTCTTTCACAAACAGCAGACACAGTGGAATCAACTTCAATGGGCGATAGTGCCAAAACTTACGAAGCTACTTTAACTGATTTTTCTGGTTCGATAGATTGTTATTTTGACGATACTGACTCTGTGCAAACAGGTATGACAGTTGGTTCAACAATAACTTTAAATCTAGCACCAGAAGGTACTGCGAGTGGCAAATATAAACTAACTGGTTCTGCAATTATCACTGATAAAAGTATTACGGCTAGTAATGACGGGCTTGTTGAAATGAGTTTGTCTATACAAGGCAGTGGAGCTTTATCAATTGGTACTTATAGTTAATGGCTAGGGCAATAGATAATATTGTTGCTCATTTTGATAGCCAAGAAATTAGAAAGATCGAGGTTAAGGAATGGGGAACAGAAGATAAGCCTTTAGAAATTTTTTGTAAGCCTTTGACTTTGCAAGAGTCAAAAAGACTTTACAAAATGGCGAATAGTTCAGATTTAGAAGTAATGGTTTACGCTGTTATAACTAAAGCTTTAGATTCGGAAGGTGAAAAAATATTTAACTTAGCTGATAAAGATGCTCTGATGAATAAAGCTGATGTTGGTGTTTTATCTGATGTTGCATCGCAAATATTAGGTAGTTTGACACCAGAAGAAGCTTCGGAAAAGTAAAAGCTGATTCGGATTTATTTACTCAATTTGCACTTGCAGACCGACTCGGCTTGACTATAAAGCAAGTGCAAGATATGACTATAGACGAATTTATTTGTTGGATTAGTTATATAGAAGAATTAAATAAACGTATGGAAAATGGGCAATCTAGGTAAATTAAAAATAGTTATTGAAGCTCAAGATAAGGTTTCAAAAAAACTAAAAAGCATACAAGCAAAATTTAAAAGCTTAAAAAATACTATTGGTAAAAGTATCAAAGCTTTTGGAATGTTATCTGCTGTCATGGTCGGTCTAGGCGGTTCACTAGCTTTAATAACCAAGAGATCGTTTGATTATTTAGATGTTATCGGCAAACTGTCGCAACAGACAGGAGCAACTACTGATTTAATACAAGCTTTTCAATTAGGGGCTTTAGAATCTGGTTCAAGTGTTGAGCAAGCAAATAAAGCTTTACAAAAATTCTCAAAACAAGTTGGTGAAGCTCAAGGTGGTTTAGCTACTTATAAAGATATTTTTGCAGAATTAGACGTAGCAATATTAAATGCAGACGGCACAACTAGAAACTTTGATGATGTTTTAAAGGACACTTCAGACGGTTTACAAGATTTAGAATCAGGTTTTAGAAGAAACGCAATATTGACTCAATTATTTGGTCGTGCTGGTCAAAACTTATCTGCTATTTTAGTTAATGGTTCAGAAGAACTAGATAGATTTATTGAACGAAATAAGTCATTAGGTTTAGCGATTGAAATGGATTCAATCAAAAAAGTAGAAAAATTCAACGATAGAATATCAAGAATTGGTTTTTCTTTTAGAGCTTTAAGAGATTCAATCACTACAGCTTTTTTACCTGTATTAGATGATTTAGCTGATAAATTTGAAAAAACTTTATCAACTAAAAACATACAAGACTTCGGTAAAGAATTAGTTGTCACCTTCACTGAATCTTTAGCACGAATTTTAATAGCCATTGACCAATTCAGAATGGGTTTTCAAGAAAGTTTTAAGCCTTTATTTGACACAATCAGTGGTTTAAAAATTTTTATTTTAGGTCTTGAAAGAGCCTTTTTATTAGTGAACCAGTCTTTCGGTGCAGAGTTAGATACAACTAGATTAGCTGAAATCAAAGATGAACTTTTAGAACTTCGCAACTCTCTTGATATGCCAGTTAGTCCCAGTGAAGGCATAACCAATGCAGTCGCAAATATTTTAACTTTGCGAGATTCCATAACAGAAACTAAAAAAGCAGTTGGGGGTTTGATAGATGATGAACAGCTTAGTGAAGGTGAACAAAAATTTAGACAATTTATCGCTAGAGTTCAAGAGCCTTTAAATACTTTTAAAGAAGGCTTTAAAGATACTGGCACAATGATTGGCGACACGATTGTTAGTTCAATGAAAAAATTTGAAGATACTTTGGTTGACGGCTTAATGTCAGGTAAGTTTGCTTTTAAAGATTTTGCTACCTTTGTAGTCAAAGAATTAGTCAGAATAGCTGTCCAAAAACTTATCATTGATAAATTGACGGGTGGCTTCACTTCTTTCTTAGGTGGTTTAACTGGTAAAGCTAAAGGTGGCACAGTTACAGGTAATACACCTTATATAGTTGGTGAACGTGGTGCAGAGGTATTTGTACCTAATAAAACAGGCACAATTGTGCCAAATGATAAATTGGCTGGTGCTGGTGCTGGTGGTCAAAACGTCAATATTACTTACAACATACAAAGCTTTGATTCCAAAGATACGCTACAAGCTATCACCGAAAATGCACCAACAATTTCAGCAATTATACAAAGTGAATTTCACAAACATGGTCGCAGAGGGTTTGCATAATGTCGGGTACATTTCCAACAAGTCCAGCACCTAGTTCTGTAGAAATACAATCACTCGAACCTAATTTAGTTTCGGTCACTCAAAACTTAAAAAGACAAGTTAGAACTAGAGGGGGTCAAAGGTGGTCGTTAAAAGTGAGTTTTCCACCTATGACAAGAAGTGAATTCGCACCTATATATGCTTTTGCAATGGCACAACGTGGACAGTTTGAAAGTTTTGTTTTTACGCCACCAGTTATATCGGTTTCACAGGGTGTTACCTCGCAAAATCCTGTTGTTAATGGTGCTGTAGCTATTGGCTCTAATTCTGCTTCAATTGACGGATTGACTGCATCGACTAATGGCATTATCAAAGCTGGTGATTTTTTTAAATTTTCTGGTCATTCAAAAGTTTACATGGCAACCGCAGACATGGATTCAGCAAGCAACAGCACAGCAACTTTATCGTTTGCACCTAATTTAATTAGTGCAGTTGCAAATAATGAAACCATAACTTTTGCTTCTGTGCCGTTTGTTTGTAGTTTTACTAGCGATTCTACAAATTTTGCTACAGACACAACGGGTTTGTATGGGTTGGAATTTGAACTTATTGAAATATTTTAAATGAAATGGATAGAGGAAGTAGCACAGCATATCAAACAGAGATTGTTAAAAGTCAAAATAAACCTTTTCACTTATTGGAAGTTCATCTTGATTCAGGCACGTTATATCTTTCTGATTGTTATATTCCTGTTACTTACAATGGCAATGCTTTCACTCCAGTCGGTAATTTTTTAGGATTTTCTAATATAGTTGAAACCAACGAACTTACAGTAGATCAAGTCAGTATTAGTTTGAGTGGTGTAGATCAAACTAACACTTATTTATTACTAAGCGAAAACTATATAGATCGTAAAATAGTTATTTATCAAGCATTTTTAAACGATGCTGAAACCTTAGTAAGCGACCCAGTACAGATTTTTTCTGGTCGAATTAATAACCCAGTTATTCAAGAAGATATTAACAGTGGTACAGCTAGTTTGACCGTCAATGTTGCTTCGCAATTTGTAGATTTTAACAAAATTAATTGTCGTTTCACGAATAACGAATCACAACAAAGTTTCTTTGAAGGTGACACAGGTTTTCGTTTTGCTTCGGCTTCGGTTAAAGAATTAAACTGGGGTTTATCAACTGGTGCAACGGCAATGGGTGTCGGTTCGTCTGCTTCTGGTGGCTCTGTAACCAGTGTCGTTAATAATACTGCACCGTCTGACAAATCTATATTTACAGAGTTGCAACCAACTAATTCAGCCTTCAGTTTAAAATCAGGTTCAATATTAATTAACGTAAGTTATGCAAACAGATCAACTTCAAATTTTAGTGTTGGCGATAAAATAAAAATTAATGGTTTTATCACTACAAATTTTGCTGACGGTGAGACAATCAATTCTTCGCAATTGAATTTTAGTGAAGGGGCTGAAGAACAAACCATAGTTGGTATTGATGCAGACGGTTATGGTTTTGATATCAATGCACCCTCGTCTTTATCTTCTGTTAAAGCTGGTAAATTTGGTGGTTCTGAAATAACTATCGATGATCAGTTGATCGTTCCTGTATTAATGCAAACAAATTCAGGAAGTAATTTAATTACCGTTAATGCTGATAACTTTTTAAATATTGGTGATTTTTTATCTTTAAATTTAGATACAGACTATGTGGGGGGAATATCAAGCGAGTTATTAGCACAAGAACAAAAAGTTACCGCAGTAAATAGCGACACAATCACCGTTGCTGTTACTACTTCAACCGTCATAATTGGCGAAGCTATCATCACTACTTCAGGCAGTAACACTTTAATCATTGATAAATA
>Ga0209336_10001125_pt1 | contig 13126 bp, 34 predicted proteins | sample LinPmetageLP32_FD_184042 | JGI IMG/M metagenome (GOLD analysis project Ga0209336, IMG submission 184042) | Marine viral communities from the Pacific Ocean - LP-32 (SPAdes) (version 2) | ecosystem: Environmental > Aquatic > Marine > Oceanic | place: Pacific Ocean | collected 2009-08-23 | reverse complement strand
TCATAACATCAGTCATTAATTCTTCTACTTCTTTATTCACAAGTGTCCTTATTTTCTTTTGTTTTAGTAATACCTTTGTACGTTTATACGCATAATCTCTATTATTAGTCTTATAGACGTTTAAATACGCTTCTACTGGCTCTCTACCCAATGCTATCATCTTTGCAAACAATCGCTCCCTTTGGGTAATAAACTTACTTTCATCGTACTTTTTAAAGGTATAGATATCTTTTGGGGGCTTACCCGTTAGTTTATGGTCCTCTGTTGCAAAAGAGGTACCCAATAAGGTTCTAACGTAGTAGGTCTTCTTGCCCTTCTTGTCGTTATACATCAACGCTTTACGTAAAATAGTAAGAACTTGTCCATCATCGCTTACTACCCACTGTCCTTCTTCTGCTGTTCTCCAGTCTTCTTTTACTTCTTCTTTGCGGTGATGCTTACGAAACTCGTCCTCATTCTCGTATATATGGTAGTCCACTCCCTTTATAGTCTTTTTGTACATATTAAGCCTCTGCGGTGAACTCTCCATTGAAAGTATCAATTAGCATAGGCGACTCTATTTCTTCTATAATTAACAGTATCTCTGTCATGTAGTGAAAATCCCCTGTCTCTTTGAATTTATCTGATAAAGACTTCAATTCATCTATGGTTGGCCCTAAGTCAAGAATACCTTTTGGACTTGCGTTTTCCATGGATATAATATAAAAATAGTTATTTTGGTATACAAGAAAAAAAGGGTTGACAGTTATAGGTAAAAACTAATAAATTAAAGCGTCGTTTGAAGGATGTGAATAATATTATTAATATATTAATATATTACTATATTAGTATATTAGTATTATAATATTATAATATTAGCGCGGTTTTATAATATTATAATATTAGCGGCGGTGTGAGTTTTCTACCATCTCTATTGGTATGTCCTCCTTTCATCACACCGTCGCCTTACCTTTATCTAAAGCCGGCGCGCTCCCAAAGAGCTTGCGCCCGGCGTTCCTTAAATTCTCTAAAATTTTAAAAAAAAAATATTACTATGTGTCCCTTTCTTTTTATTTGCACGTACCCCCCCTCGTTAGGATTTCAGATTAGAAAAGCTAGGTTGAGAAAGTGAACCCCGTTTTACTAGGTTGAAATTTATTTTAAAAAAAGATGGAACCTTTTTGAACTTCACTAGTATTAAGAGTATGAATAATATTAATCAAATAGAAAGGAATATTATGGGAACTTATAAAGTCCAATTCACACTCGATGGGAAGACTTGGTGGGAATCTATCAAGGCTGACAGCTACGACAACCTATGCGATATCATTGATTCGATAGGGTTCGACGTTGCTGACATCAAGGAACCTAATAACCAATAACAATAACGGGGGGCGAAAGCCCCCCACGAAGAAAGGTAAATACTATGAAAATAGATGAACTAAAAGAAGAAGTAAAGAAAATGCAAAGCAGTGTTGAAGAAGCTCGATGCTCATTAGGGGATACTAACTCCACCATTGATGATATTGAGTCTTATGCTTCGGCTTGTAGAGAGCAAATTAATGAATCGGATTATATGATTAGGAATATTGACGATAACCTAGAAGACCTTCAAATACACCTTGACAACCTCGAAGGAGTTAAAGAAGTAGATATGAAGGATATCAGAACGCAAGTAAAAGAAGAAATGATACTTGAGCTTACTAATAAGTTTAGTAAGTTTATTAAAGAAGCTCTTTCTTCTGACTTGCCAACTAACGAACTCAAGAAAGCACCCGCGAAGAAGTCAACTAAAACTGATAACCAATAATAATAATAGGGGGGTCGAAAGGCCCCCCAAGAAAAGGAAATAACTATTATGCTTACAAGACTATTAATAACAACAGTTTATTTTATGGGAGGCTTTTGCTTCTCTTACTACTTTTTTTTAAAAAGTGTGTCCATTGCCGAACCTAACATTATCATGATGGAAGTATCTTTTTGGCTGTGCTTCTCATTCGCTCTTTTAACTCTTGCCTCGGCAGGTTTAGGTATTATGGAGCTTAATAAAGTCAAAGTCTAACTGACGAGTCCTAATTGGACGAAACCCGGGAACTTTCTCGGGTCTTAGACAGTATAACAATTAGTTATTTGACATAAACAATCTTTCCTAGGTAAATCTATTGAGCCGGTGCCTGAAAGCGTTCAAGGGAAAGAATAAAAGAAAGTAGGAATACTATGAGAATAGCAAACAGAAACGCGCGCGAATATGTGCAGAAGAACGAACCTTTCCAAGGTTCTAATATGTTTGGTTTGTTTGATGATGATGACGAAGGAAGCAACACACCTTACGTTGTTTACTCTTATGGATACCATTTCCCGATGTTTATATACCTAGGTAATAGTTGGTATGAAAATTCGGATAAATATTCGGTAAGCACATCAAGACAACAAACACAAGCACACCCGCAGATGGATACAATTAAGAAGACTACAAAAGAAATGAAAGCACTATTGAATAAAAACCTAAATGAAAGAATAGCATAGGTTATAGGGTGTAAAGTCCTGAGCATGACTAAAAACTGCTCCCTTTCTACAGACTATTTTTTATAGACCATTCACGTAAGTAGTAATCATTACTATTTATTCACGTAGATAATTCACGCGAGTAGTTTAATATTTACAATTCACGTAAGTACCTTAGTTTTTTAGGTCAATTCACGTAAATACTTAAAATTTTAAGGTATTATTCACGTAAAGAGTGTTTTATTAAGTTTATTCACGTAGGTAGGCCGTTAATATATTAGTGGTCAATTATACATAACAAGCGTAGCCACCTATTAAATATATTTATTCTATATATAGGCTTACTCACCACCCTAAACAAAATTAATTTATTTTTTATGGAACTTTTTTATTTATCGTATGTATTAAGAGTAGTAAATAAAACAAAACTAAAGGAATAATATAATGACAAAAAAACAAAAAGAAGCATTAATAAATTTAATGATTGTAACAGATAAGTATAATTTATTAAAAGATTCTGACCAGCACCCAAAAGAGTATGAACAAGATAAAGAAAACGCATACCATTGGCTAGTTTCAATGGTAATGGAAAAAAAATAAAGGAATAATAAAATGAGTAATACAGCAATAAATATGATGGATATTGATATAATAGCTTGGCAAGTAGAAAACAATACAACGGCTATTTGGAATATATTAATGGAAGATAGTGGATTTAAAGAGCTATTTAAAGAGCTATTTAAAACAGCTACAAGTTCAAGTGATATAGTAAATACTCTAAGCGATTACGCTAATGAGAATTTAATTTAAAATAACTTGGAACTTTTTAAAATCTCAATCGTATACTAAACATTAAAAGGAAAAACAAATAATGAAAATACAAATTAAAGAAGTAAAATATTTTGGATATAAGCAAGGTGTAAAGGTGCTAATAGATGGTATTAAATACCCTAAAAAAAGAGGGTACTTATATTGTGAGTATAGAGATAATCAAAATGCAATTAACCAAGCAATAAAAGAACATAAAGGAATATAACTATGAAAGAATATGTAACTGAATCAACGTTTATAGATGCTTTTAAACAGAATGATGATAGGAAGAATCAATTTTCATACGAAGGCTTAACGGCCTTGTATGAATACTTTGAGGAATACGAAGATAGTACTGGAGAAGAAATAGAATTTGATATGATAGGAATCTGTTGCGAGTATACAGAATACGACAACCTCAAAGAACTTAATAATAATTATAGTAAACAATACAAGGACTTAGAGGAATTACGAGAGGAAACTGAGGTTATCATTGTTACTTTTGATAGATTTATAATAAGAGATTTTTAATAAAAGGAAATAAAAATGAAACGTAAAATAAATAACTACCTAGAAAAAAATACTAAAAGATATCTATCTTTAAGTATGAGTTTGTTAAGTGACGAAGAATACGACAATCTATTCCTTGAATTAGTTGATGATGTGAGGGATAAATTCTTAAAAGAATCTGAATACGATACTGCTAATGAAATCGTAGAAGAATATTTAGAACAGACTAGTAAAATATGGTGGAGCTTATTAAACAAGTATCGACATATAATAAAAAAACAAAAGGAAACAATACTATGAATGAATACGATACACATAACTTTGAGCTACAACAATACGAAGATTCCTTAGTGGATAGTGTGATTGAGCTAGAGAAGAAGAACGCAGAGCTAGAGAATGAGTGCAGAGAGCTACGCAACGAACTAATTAAAACGAGAGAGGTGGAGTGATGAGTGTAAAAGAACTAATTAAAATGCTTAAACAGAACTACCAAGACGATGATATTATCTTACCTTTTTGGTGGGACTATGAAACAATAAAAGAGTCTATGAAGTTGTCAGGACATAACCTTAGCGACGAAAAGATAAAATCACTAATAAGAAAAACCTTTGATGAGATAGAATGTGATGGTTGGTGGAATGATATTGAGTATTTTATGCAAAGCGAGGTGGAGTGATGAATGTGTTTGAGCAAGTAGCAAACTATTTGGTTTACGATTCAGATGAACCTGTTGGCGAGGTAGAGCTTCTTTTGAGAGAGCTTTATTTTGGCAAAGGTGAAAGCAATTCTATCTTTAGGGAGTATGAAGATATAATTGAGATAACTGAAAAAAAATTCGGTAAATGTACAGGGGTTTATGAACTAGAAAGTGAGGTGGAGTGATGGAAACAGATGAAAGATTTTGGGATTGTGAATGCGATAGCCTTTACATACACAAGAAAACAGAAAAGACGCATTGTGGATTTTGTGGAACTCACGAACTAGACCAACCAGATTCAATCAAAGAGGAGATTGAAGTGTATTGGCAGAGTGAAGCAGATGATTGATACGATAAAACATTTACTAGGTCTGTGTGGAGAGCCACACGGCTTACTGCACATATTGCTAGGCTTAGGAGGAATCACAGCTTTAATTAATTATATAAAGATAAAGAGGAAAGAATATGAAAGATAATTTTACACTTAACAGAGAGAAAAATCGTAAGAGAATGAGAGATGAGTACCCATACAGAGGTATTACCGACCCAAACTACATAAAAGAGAAACGTAAATTATTTATGGAAAATGGTAATGGTTGGTGGTATTTTCAAGGTGTAGTAGGACAAGACAATATTGAGCAGTACAAAAATCAATCAAACAAACAAAAGGATTAGGGCCCTAAAACACTTCAAGAGGATACTACATAGGTATTTTATAAAAGGATGCCGTAAATGTGGCAATACGGACGTTAGAGTACTAGAATTTGACCACATCAAGGGTAGCAAAACTAAAACCGATAAGACTAAAGGGGTAATGAGGCTTGTAAGAGATGGATACGCTTGGAAAAGAATACAGAAAGAAATTGACAAGTGTGAAGTGTTATGTAAGAATTGTCATAAGATACGTACCTATAAACAATTTAATTATTGGAAGGATTTAAGTTTTGAGTGCAGGGAATAAGAAGAAAAAGAAAATTATTAATCGTAACAGTAAAGAGTACCCTAAAAAGTTTTACGATGCTATAATGGATGAATCATGCACCAAGATTAATAGGATATGGAATGATGATAAGAGTGGAAGGCTTGGTATCTATGGAGAAATTACAAATGGAAGGCAAAGACAGTCTTATAAAGAGTGGCTTAAATACAACGAGAAAAGGAAAGGGTTTTATTTTTAGGTAGGATTATGAAAGATAATAAACATAGATGTTGGTTTTGTAACGGAGAAATGATATGGGGGTGCGACTTTGACTACGAGGACTACGGATTAGAGGGAGATGGTATCGTAGCTACGCTATCGTGTAGAGAGTGCGAGGCTTACGCAGAGTATTACAGCAAACCTAGTGAGGAAGATAATGGAAAAGACAATCAAGAAAGCGATTAACACCTTTTTAAATAATAACAATTTAAAGTCGGAACAATCCAAAGATATATTGGTAGAAGAAATTATGAAAGAAATTAGAAAACCTAATAATGGATGGTTTTTAGAAATACCGATTACGAGGAGAAAAAAATAATTGGGAACTTTTTGAAACCCTGTGCGTATAAAGGATATGACACACAAACAAAAAAAGGTAATAACTATGAATCTTAAAATAAAAAAACATATTACAGGTGGGTATGCAGTAATAGACCTAGGTAAACAATTAAACTTAGGCTCACTTGGAATATCAAACATACCTCTTGAGGTATTTAAAACTAAACAAGAGGCAGAAAAATACATAACAAACAAAAAAAGGAGTGCTTAATGAACGAAATTTTAAAAAGACTTGATAAGATTGAACACCAACTATCCAATCAAGTAAAAGAGAATTGGATAAACATCGGGGGGGTATCTCAATACACTTCTCTGTCAATATCTAAAATCCGTAAAGCCGTAAAAAATGAAGAACTAAGATGTTCTAAGCGTGGTGGCAGATTATTGTTTAAAGAAAGTTGGGCTGACCAATGGCTAAACAAAGAAGAAAGTCAGGAACTTTCTAACGAGTAATTCGTTAAAGATAATATGAAACATCTAAAGATACCTCTACTAAAATACAGGGCGGTCATTCAAAGAATGTCCAACAGAGGGTTAGCGACCCTTGTACGTATCTTTGGGTTGGGGCTTGGTTGTTCCGAACAACCTCTCTCTCTCCTTGGTAACGGACAGCGAAGTAACGCCTACGTCAAGCCCTTTATACTTGAGCTTCTACAATTCCGGATACCTGGTGAACGTATTTGGAATCTCGGAGTGAACCGAGCTAGTAACGGAACGTGCACACTAATACAAAAACAAACACAGAAGCTCATAGATTTATTAGGAGTATAAAATGATACGCAAACTAAAAAAAGAGATTAAGGAATATATAGATAAGCGACACGCTTCCTTAAAAATGTATCGCTATAAAGAAAAGGGAATAGACTTCATACTGGACAAGATAGTACCGACAGATGCGAACAGGCTACAACTTATAGCGAGTAAACATCATTGGCTTATGAACAATGCACCCGATGAATATGTATACGGAGAGATGGTAGATATTAATAACGCTATCGCAAGTAACTTACGAGGACACTTGAAACGATACGCAGAAAACTATATAAATAATTATGTTAAAGAATCGTGAGGTTTTAGTGGGTTTATTCATAGTTCCCTCCTTTTTGCCTCACGTATGGGGTGGTTTATGTTTTTCTCCACCCCAAAAAATTAAACAACAGGAGATAATATGCTAGTAGAGGATTTTTTTGTATGGGCTAAAGAAGAGTTTGATACAGAGATGACGCTAATGAGAGACAAAGGTAAGGAGTATACAGTGTCCGATGCTGATAAGCTCAAGAACTTTAAGTCGATAGGCGAACGCATGAAGTGTAAGCCAGAGTTTGTTGCAATGGTATACTTACTAAAACATATGGATAGTGTACGTAATTATGTACTAGATGGAATAGAGTCTAGCAGCGAACCGATTGAAGGTAGGCTTAGGGATATACGAAACTACTGTTTATTAGTAGGTGCATTAATTAAAGAAAGTAAGGAACAAAATAACAATGAGTGAGTTTAAAGATACGATGATGGATTTTATAATATTTATTATATACGAAACAAGAAAACATAAAGATACAATTATTGCTATGCTAATAGGTGTATTGATAGGAAAGATATTTTAGGAGACAACAGTGATAGGAGAATTGAACGAAGTGATGAATGAGATACGAGTTGAGATAGACAAGGTGAGGAAAGAAAACAGAAGCCACTCAGACAGTAGATACGCAGAGAACACAATGTATATCGCCGGTCTATATAAAGCTATGAGTATCATGTCAAGTCGCATACGTAAAGAATTAGATGAGCTAGATAAATGGTCCGACTCTCAAAATGATATATTAAAGGATTGACAGTATTATTATTTCTCTTGAAATTTGGCTAGAAACTGCTTAATATGTGTTTAATAACGGATATTTATTATGCTGATAAACAAAAGCTCAATTATGAAACACTTCCATAAGCATGGAATACAGGTAAATATATTGACATTAAACATTATAGATGAGATGTTTGAAGATGTGTTAAATGACATGGTAGATACGGCTAAAGAGAAATCTATTAAACGTATTAAGCCTGGAAACCTACATAAGTTTTATCACTGCATAAAGGATGATTGGTTATTTTAGATTTATTTAAGATATACGACGACTACATAGACGACTTAAAAGTAGAGAACCAACAGAAGAGATATGATGGACAGGACACATGGTATCACGCTTCGGGTGCCGGTATGTGTATGCGTAAACATCATTTCTCTCAGGTCCAACAGTTACCATCTAAAGATAAAGACGTGAATACAATGCGTTTGTTTAGGTTGGGTGACCTTGTTCATACCGATATGCAAGATGCCTTACAACGCTATTCGGATAAGACAGGTGTTGAGGTGTATATAGAGAAAGAAATAACGATACCGCGATTAAATGTTCGTAGTTTTATTGATGCTATGATAGTTAAAGAAGGTGCGCTGTATGACATAAAGACGTGTAATGATTATAAGTGGCAATCTATGTTTGGTAGATATGGTAGTAAAGAAGCACCGCAAAATTACGCGATACAGCTTGGAACGTATGGTCTTTACTTTAGAGAGAACGGAGTAAAGATACGTAAGATGGCTCTATTGTTTTATAATAAGAACACTTCCCGTGTAAAAGAATTAAAAGTTCCACGTACCTATATTGATATGGCTGAACGCTATTGGCTAAAGGTGCAAGAACTATTTAAAGAAGGCTTACCACCTATAGAAAAAGGTTTATCTCCTGTTGAAGATTGGGAGTGTAACCCTAAGTATTGCTCGTTTTACGGGCCTTGTGGTGGTGGAATTAAAGAAACAAAAAAAGGATAATGACATGGAAAACGATGTAGATTGGGATAAAGTTAATCGTGGTAAAGTACGTTACGGATTTGCTTTAGAACTATATAAAAAAGGTAAAGACTTAACACCTACAGAGCTTGGAAAGATAGAAGCATTTGTAGATTTTGTTATGGAGGGAGTTGAGTACGAAGAGTCTAGTAAGGAATCAAACTCACCACCAGTCCCAAAAGTACCAATGAAAGATAAGGTAGTAGAAATAGAACAGGCTAATGAGAGAGAGTTCGTTAAGCAGCTAGTAACTGTAGAGTCTGAAGGGCTAAAAGACCCAGACAGAGACAGGGTGCTAAAAGCTTTAGATAGTGGTAAGATTACAAAAGAAAACCTACAGGCTTCACTAGATAAAATACAGCAAATTAGACAGGGTTATAAAGATGAGTAGCGGACCTCCTTTTTTAGGAACTCAAGATAAGATTAAACCACCCAAAGGTATATACAAGGCTAGGGTTATAGACTTAGATACGATAAAAGATGTGCGTTGCGGAGAACATTTAGCTGATATATATAAGGTACATTATAGGGTGCAGTCGGGTGAGTTTAAAGATTTTGTAGTGAAAGATAATGGTGTATTTAGGTATAAAGAAAAAGACGGATTCCTGTATGACCCTAAACGCAATTGGGGGTATGGAAAGTTTTACGATATATTACAGCTACCTAAAAATACTAATGGCAAATCTTCTATACCTGCACTGGACAAGAATACAATAGATGGCTACATAGTAAATATAGACTTGTCATACAAAACATTTGTCAATGAGATGCAAACACAAGTGAGTTATCCCATTGCTAAATTAGTAGAAAAAATATCGGAGGTGCCCTTCTAATGAACTGGAATAAATTAAAAATACAACCATCTAGTAGTACCACATACGATGACATACATGATTTTATAGAGTGGGTGTACAGAAAGGCTGAACGGCTTGGATTTCAAGTTGAGTTAGAAACCTACCAAGAAACAGGGTCTGGTTCTTCGGAAGCTGTCAGTACTAATCCACTGGACAGTACTAATGAATAAAATTAATATAAAGCTAACAAAAGAGCAGATAACCTCTATTACTAAACAGGTAAGAGATAGTGGGGAAGCTGATTACAGGTTTGACTTAAACCTTTTAGAGGGAAAGCTATCTGAGAATAAATGGGCAGGAATACTTGAGACTGTAGAAATAAAAAAAGATTACAAGGCATGGGATACTGGTAACATCGCGGTGGAATATGCAAGTTATGGTAATCCAAGTGGTATCGCAAAGACAGAAGCAAAGTTTGTTGCTTACATTTTAGTAGACCAAGACCAAGATGATAGAATAGTATTTTTTATAAAGACAGAGATATTATTAGCTATGTGTAGAAAATATAAAGGTGTAGATGGTAGAGATGTAAAGGGTGGTGACAGTTACGGCTCAAGCTTGATACTTCTACCTATAGAAGAGTTAGTTAATAAGCAATTTTTATTTAGCAATCAACTAAGTATGGAAATATGATGAGAAACAAAAACAAGATAAGTAATAAGGAAAGAGATAAGCAGCTTACATTATTGTTTAAGTCTCTTTATGAAATATCTCAAGAGGTACGAATGGTACGTACTCTTTTAGAAAATTATTTAATATGGAAAAAAGATGTCAAAAAATTTACAAAGTACTTACAAGAACAAGAAGAAAAAAGAGAACCAGAAGCGGGGAAAGCGAAACCGTCAGAGGGGAGCGGAGCTTCAAAGGCAAGCAGTAAACCTAGCAAAGCATTATAAGCTCGAAGCATTTAATAGAGACAGAGGTGGGGCCCAACATGAGATGGGTGATATTGAGATTGATGGTAAGTATTATGGATGCAAAAGAAGAAAGACTATCGCCTCTTGGGTAAAACCAGAAAAGCAAGAAGTGGGTGTAGTAATTAGAGAAGACAGGGGAGAGCCATTTATGGTTGTACCACTTGAAAAATATTTATTTTTAGTTGCAATGGCTAAGGAAAAAATTTAACGAGCGTTTATAATTCCTTAGGATTGGCGTCTTACGTAACTAAATTTATTTTGAAACCCGGGAGTTTTAAATAAATGAGGTTACTGGTATTTGAAACGTTCGTTAAGACTTAATAAACAAAAGGAGCCTAATAATGGCATTTGAACATAACGAGAATACAGCTACTGTATTTAATAACGATAAAAAATCAAGCGAAAAACATCCCGACTATACTGGAAAAGGTAAAGTGGGTGATGAACTTATGGAGTTTGCTGTTTGGAAGAAGAAATCTGCCAACGGAAATGACTATATGTACATGAGCTGGAAGAAACCATCGGACAAATTTAACAAATCAGGTGATTCTAAGCCCGGTTTTTAAATTGCTTGCTATTTGGGGGGAGAGCAAGGTATATTCCTCGCCTCCCTCTATAGCTATATATTGTATTAAAAAACTTTTTTTATCGCCATATACGCTAAATTAGAGGTACTTTTTTTGACTCAAATTAAATTCCAAGGTAAAAAACGCCCTATGTTTGAATACTGTCCTAAATTAGATAGGAAGTGCGGATTCTGCGCTAAATCAAAGTACAATTCATTTGAAGATAAGTATCAAGATAAGGAAATGTTATTGTGCGGACTAGCAAATGGCTTTGAGAATAGAGTAGATAAATTACCGGGGTGTTGGAAGAAAATGACAAACCCTGAAAAAACTTCTTTTAGAAAGAAAACAAAAACTCAATACGAAATGATTAAAGCGTATCAAGAAATAAAATAAATTAAGGGTTGATTTGTTTTTTGTATTTACGCATCAGTCTTTGATTAATCGAATCAGGACCAATATCATCGTAAGTTAATATTCTATCTGGGAATGAATTATTCCATTGTTTAATTAATCTAGTTGCTCTTGTGACATCCCCCTCAATCATTAAGTCTAATATCCTCGCTCTTGTTCTTCCGAATCTAAACTTAACATAATCTTTTCTTTGCTGGTCTGTTTCTAACCTCTCTAATACTCTTCTACCTGCGCTACCAAAAGTAGGGGCTACGTTTCTAATAGCTCTTTGAGCAACTATAGCAGTAGGTCCAAATGTATCAACGTCAGCTATAACTCTTTGAAGAGCAGTGTATGCTTTACCAGCATCTTGTATAATAGCAGGTTTAGCTGCAAACTCTAACGCTCTCCATTTACTTTCACTTGCAATAATATCTGACACTATACCCGCAGCTCCAACAGAAGCAAACGCATCTATAAAATCTGTAAATGTAAAGTTCATACCATCTACTGCTACGGTATAAGACTCATCGTATACATCTTTACCGGCGAGTAAATCACTTAAGGCATTCTTTGCATAGTTAACAGCAGTACCACCCGCAACACCTGCAATACCTAATCGTAATAATATTGCAGCGTTACCGGCTTTAACTTCTTTGCGAAGTTCTCCTTGAAGCCATTCAAACTGCCTGTAACCAAATCTTTTAAACAAAACAAATGGTTGGAATCTAGGGTCGTTAAAGAAAGCAGGCTCTCTAAATACATTTCTTTGTAGCTGTGTATCTCTTGAAAATTCATACATAGCACCAGCCATATTTTTTGGTGTCAACTTTTTATTAGGATTTTTAATCCCCATACCCTCTAAATTAGATTTAGCCCAATCTTTTCTTCTCTGAGAAGTAGATGTCTTAGCTATGCGCTGCCATTTTAATGCAGCTTCATATCCTGTGAACGATGCGATAAGTTTATTCCACTTGTTAATCCTTTGGAACTGAGAAGCCTTTGTAATCTTATCTGCTACCTTTGCTGTAAAGCTCATTTCTGCTGGGTTAAAACCAGCAAGCATTGTCTGTAACTCTAGTGAGCTTGCGCCAGAATACCTTTGAATAGCTTTTCTGTAGCTTTTATCAGTTAGCATTTTTAATGTACCTGAAATAAACGGTCCGTAACCTGCTTTTAAAACACTAGAAATAAAAGACTGAGTGACGTTAGGTATAGTAGCAAAACCTAAACCAATTTTTGTAGCGACTTGTATGTTGACTAAATCATTTAAAATACTTTTACTTTTAGGGTTCCAGTTGTAACGTCTGTCTAATTCTATAGCTCCAGTAAATGTACCTACAGCTTTATATAGCAACTCAGCTTCTTGATGTCCGCCTATTTCTTTTAATGCTTTTATCTTATCGTAAACTTGCGCGCCTTTTTTGCCTGCTGTCTCTGTAAAGGCTATAGACTTAGCAGCTGACGCAGAATAATCAGTTAGTACCGTACCCGCGTCTTTCTCAAAAAAGAA
>Ga0209336_10001124_pt1 | contig 13126 bp, 13 predicted proteins | sample LinPmetageLP32_FD_184042 | JGI IMG/M metagenome (GOLD analysis project Ga0209336, IMG submission 184042) | Marine viral communities from the Pacific Ocean - LP-32 (SPAdes) (version 2) | ecosystem: Environmental > Aquatic > Marine > Oceanic | place: Pacific Ocean | collected 2009-08-23 | reverse complement strand
TGGTTGTTACAATTTTCAAACAGGTGGTAGTTTACATGGTAAGGTAGATGTAGCAGGTATAGCAATATGGACAAACCCACCAGATGTTGCAACTTCATATCAAGATATTGCATCAGTAGAAACATACTTTTCAAATATATTTGGATAACATTATGAGCGAAGAATTATATTATCAATATCACTGTCCTTGTGGATATCCTAAGAACAACGATGGAACTTGTTATGAAGGAACTATACACCCACATACTGATTGTGAGTGTAATGAACTTAACAAAAAGAAATAAAAAATAACTACTTATATATAACACTTTGTTATATCAGTAGATATATATCAAATTATTAATTTAAAAAAAGAGAAATATTATGAATTCAAACACAGTATTAGGTAAGATTATGACTCTTTTATCTTTGGAAAAAGAAGATAAAAAAGAAGATAAACTTACAGTAGCTAGATTAGCTGATGGTACTCTTGTTGAATCTCCAACTTTCGATGTGGGTGAAAAAGTAGAAATTATCCACGAAGACGGAACAAAAACTCCAGCACCTGATGGTGAACACTTATTAGAGTTAAGAGATGAATCTGACAACATTAACAGAATCAAAATCTTTACTGAAGGTGGAATTATCAAAGAAAGAGAAAATGTTGAAATCGAAGCGAAAGAAGAAGATAAAAAAGAAGAGGAAATGGCTGATGTTTCAACAGAAGATGTTAAAGCTTTACCAGAAACCGGTAAATCAAACACCGATGTTAACGAACAAGTAACTCTTGAATCAGAACCTGGCGTTAAAGTTAATGAAGAAGTAGTTGATAAGGATGCGGACGAAATCGTGAACTTAACTACTAAATTAGCTGAACAAGAAGAGAAGATTGAAGAAATGAAAGAAAGAATCGAAGAACTTGTAAAGTACTTTGAGGAAATCAAAAAAGAAGAAGAAAAGATGGAAGAAGAAAACAAAGAGGAGAAAGAATTAGAATCTAAGAAATTAGATGGAGCTCCTGTTGAAAAAGCTTCTATGTTTAACAAAAAGAAAAACAATAACTTTAAAGTAGGGAATTATAGAAATTCTGTACTTTCAAAAATGTATAAATAATACATTAAAAACCAAAATTAAAAATGAGAAAAATTACAAACTTAACAAGTGGACAACCTAGCATAACTTCGACGTATGCAGGTGAAGCAGCTAGCGGTTATATCGCGGCAGCTCTACTTTCTGCAAGGACTCTTGATAATCAGTTGGTAACTATTAAGCCAAATGTAAAATTCAAAGAAGTAATTCAGAAAGTTGACCTTGATGGAATTGTACAAGATGCATCGTGTGACTTCGTAACATCTGGTTCAACATCTATCACAGAACAAATTTTAACTCCAAAGGAGTTACAAGTGAACTTATCACTTTGCAAACAAGAATTCGTTGATTCTTGGAATGCTTTACAATTAGGATTTTCTGCCTTTGATGAAATACCAAGAGATTTTAACGATTTCCTAGTATCTTATGTAGGTGGTAAAGTTGCTGAAAAAACAGAACAAGATATATGGAGTGGTGAAACTGCAAACAATGGAGAATTCGGTGGGTTTGAACCTATCTTATCTGCATCTGCAGCAACACTATTAACTTCAGCTGTTCAACCAGCAAGAACTAATGGTGATGGAGCAGTAATTAGTGGGTCAGTTGATTCATCAAATGTACTAGCAACATTATCAGCAGTATATGATACTATCCCTTCTGCCGTATATGGTAAAGAAGATTTAGTAATCTACGTTGGTTCTAAAATCGCAAGAGCATACCAATCAGCATTATCTGGTAATTCAACATTATCAAATAACTCTTACAACAACCAATTAAACGTTGGTGAAAAACCATCAAACTTCCAAGGTGTAGAAATCGTAATGTGCCCAGGAATGAGTGATGATAGAATCGTTGCAGCACAGAAATCTAACCTATTCTTCGGAACAGGATTATTATCTGACCATAACGAAGTAAGAGTACTTGATATGGCAAACCTAGATGGTTCGCAGAATTATAGAGTAATAATGAGATATACTGCAGGAACACAAATTGGAATTGCACAAGATATCGTTTATTTCGGAGCATTTTAAGTCTAACAATTAATTTAATAAAAAGGAGAAACTATGAGTTGTTTAATTACCACAGGAAGAAATGAAGTATGTAAAGATTCAGTAGGTGGATTACAAGGAGTTTATTTTATAAACTACGAGACAGGTTCATTCAGTAAGAATGCATCTGGAGAAGTAAATTCACTATCTGGAAGTACTGTATATTTCTACGAACTCAAGGGCACTTCTACTTATACGGAGACAGTCAACTCTTCAAGAGAAAATGGAACTACGTTCTTCTCTCAAGAAACAGTTGTTAATTTGAAAAAATTAACTAACGAGATGACTACTCAACTTAAATTGTTAGCTTATGGGAGACCACAAATCCTAGTATGGACTAATTCAGGTGATACATTATTAGCTGGAGAAGTACATGGAAACGATTTAACTGCAGGAACTATTCAAACAGGTGGAGCACTTGGAGACCTTTATGGTTATTCAGCTACTTTCACAGGTGAAGAAAAACTTCCAGCCGCTTTCTTAAGTGGTTCAACCGTTGATGACGCATTCGCAGGATTACCTGCCATTGATAAACCAACAATTGTGTACGGTTCGTAAGTAGAATTACTTATTGAGACTAAAATAAAGAAAACCTCTCTTCGTGAGAGGTTTTTTTATGTCCTATTATGAGATAATGATAAGTTAATGTTGAGTTGTTATAGTAGTAAAAGTTTAGATATGCTATCTTACTATATATCACAAAGTAACGAATTCGTAGTTAGAACACAAGATACTGCTAGTGTAATCATTAGTGGTTCTGATTCTGGTTCAGAAGATATGACACTTATATTAGAAGATATGATGACTTATAGTTCATCATTCTATAACTTAAGTGGCTCTTATACATTTAACCCATATGAGAATATATTATCATTCTCACAATCATTAGAGGGTGATGTAAAGACAGGAGATGAATTCATTGTACATTTAAGTGGTTCAGTATCAGGTAGTATATATAGTGGTACTATGCAAGTGTATGCATCACAATCAGTAGATAATGATGATAAGACGGTGTATATAACTCAAAATGAAGAATTCATTAGTAACACAACAGATAATCAATATATTGTAATATGAAAAAGCAAGAACAATTTTCAGTTTTAAACCTATCAAGGCAAGATGTTCCAATCGTAACAGAGGATATCAAGACAAGATACCAATGGGTACCTGTTGGAATATTAGACCAAGATGATTACTTTGGTTTAGTAACAGAAGCATATAATACATCTACAACAAATGCAGCTTGTGTTGATGGTGTAGCAGATTTAATTTATGGTAAAGGTCTTTTTACTAATGAAGAAGGTAAACAACAAAAACTAGATAAAGTAGTTCCACCTGAAGATTTAAGAAAGATTGCTTTTGATTTAAAATTATATGGTAATGCTGCATACCAAGTAATTTGGAATAAATCACATACACAAATACAAAAACTATATCATATGCCTGTTCAGAATTTAAGAGCAAAGAAGATATATGATATGGGTAGAATAGAAGGATACTACTATTGTTCAGATTGGAGTGACCATAGAAAACAGAAAGATAAGAAATATTTACCTGTCTTTGGTTCATCTAATGAAGAAATAGAAGTAATGTATATTAAGGAATACGAACCTAACAGATATTACTATTCTTTACCTGATTGGATTTCTGCATTACAATTTTCATTTAGTGAAGCAGAATTATCTAACTTACACTTAAACAATATAGAAAACGGTTTCTTGCCTGTTGCTATGGTTAATTTCAATAATGGAGTTCCTGCACCCGAAGAGAGACAAACAATAGAAAATTTATTAGAATCTAAATTTACAGGTACTCGTAACGCTGGGCGTTTTATGGTATCGTTTAATGATGATGTAGTAAATAAACCTACAATAGATACACTACCCATGGAGAACTTACATGAGAAGTATCAATATGTTGCTGAATACTCACAAGATAGAATTCTCGTAGCTCATAGAATTGTTTCCCCTTTATTATTTGGAATCAGAACTGCGAATAATGGATTCTCTTCAGCAGCAGAAGAAATGAAAACTGCATATTCTATTATGCAAACAATGACTATATTCCCTTTCCAAAACCTTATATTAAACTCTCTGTACCACGCATTTAGAGTGGGTGGTATAGATTGTAATGATTTATATTTTGAACAACTGACACCTCTTGTAATCCTTTCAGATACAGCAGATGATACAGACCAGACAATACAAGAAGTACAAGATGAGATAGATGATAACTTACAAGGTGGAGAAGGAGAAGAAAGTTTAGAACAAGAAAAACCTAACGAAGAGTATGAACCAATAAGACCAAGTGATTTTGGTTTTGATGCATACTATAAAGAATAATAAGATTATGGCATTTGGATTATTAATAACACGAAACGATATCATCAAGAACACACCATTAGGTGGAGCGATTGATGCTGATGCTCTTCTACCTTTTATAAGAACGGCTCAAGAAAAATATATACTTAACATAGTTGGTACTGTACTATACAATAAACTACAAGATGATGTAGAAGCAGAAACTGCATTTACAGGTTCTTATAAAGAACTTGTAGAAGATTATATAAAACCAACATTAATATGGTACGCTTGTGTAGAATATATTCCATTTAGTTCTGTAACCTTTAAATCAGCTGGTTCAGTTAAACAACAAAGTGAGACTGGTATTGCACCATCTAAAAATGAAGTAGATTACCTTTTAAGTAAAGCTTTAAATAATGCAGATTATTATTCAACAAGATTACAAGATTGGTTGATAGCAAACAATACTAGTGTGCCTGAATACAATGAAACGACTGGAGATGCAACACAAATATATCCTGACCAATCTAATCAATACTTTGGAGGAATACAATTATAAGATATGAGTACATCATCACAAAATACAGCACCTCAACAAATTACTAAGGATAGTGGAGTAAACTTTTCTTTGTATTACAATACGATAAACTTCTTCAAAAACATTATGAAGAATCACCCAAGTATTGCAAAGGTAACACAAGGAGATATATTCTCTTTTGATAATACACAATTTCCTCAGTATCCAATTGGTAATGTAATGATACAGACTGCAGCTTTTACGAATAATACAACTGATTATAGAATCCAGTTAATCGTTGCTGACAAATCAAAAATCTTAAATGATGATGATATACCAAATAGAAAAGATAATAAACAAGAAGTACCTTTCTATGGGACTAGTGATATGGTAGATATTCATTCTAACACAATGAGTATTCTAAATGATTTAACATCCTATGTACAGAAAGGAAATTATGGAATGGAGGTGAATGGCACAATAAATTGTGTTCCATTCGCAGACCGATTCAACAATGGATTGGTTGGGTGGTCAGCAGAATTTGACCTAACTGTTCACAACGATAGAAATCGTTGCCTTTTTTTTTTGAGTCCACCTAGCGGTTCGTACTTTAAAATAGAAGATTGTGAAACAGGAGATGAGTTTAATGCAGTATTAGAAGCAAGTGGTTCAATAGGACAAGTATTTGCTACAAAATATGTACCTTCTCCAACAGGATTTTTAATATCTTATGATAATATAAGATGTTTTGAAATAAAAGAAGAAATAAATGATAGAGATGATTATAACTTTTTTAACTTACCTGTACTTGAAATACCTTACGAGGATTTCGAAACTTGTGAAGCTTGTGAGTTATGGACATCACCAAAAGTTTGGGGAACAACACCTGAACGATATGATAATAATAAAATAGATGATGCACTTAGACAGTGGATACATACATAAAGAAACGATATGAGTAATTTAAGTAACTTATTTATTAGTCAATCCTTTTATGGGATTGTTAATTTAGACAATTCATTAGAGCCATTATCATCAGCAAGTGGTGATGTAGAATTGCAAGATGGTATAGGTGATAATCTAGGATTAAGAATTAACGCAACAACAAAAGAGTTTACAGTTGTAAACAATTTTAAAGTTGATGGTAATGCTGATTTCAATGGTAATGTAGATATAAGTGGTTCATTCACACATACAGGTTCACTTGATATATTAGGTGATATAACTGCAAGTGGTAATATTAAAGCTACGATAGGAAACTTTGATACTCTTAATACAAGAGTACTTCATGTAACACAAGAATCAGCTAGTGTAATATTTTCAAGTGGTTCAAATGTATTAGGTGATGAAGAAACTGATAGACAAGATTTAATAGGACAAGTAATTGTAAGTGGTACTTTGGGTGTAGAAGGTTCTTCATCGTTCACAGGCTCTCTTACAGTAAGTAATGAGATAAGTTCTTCTACTGTTAATGGTATAGGTAATGTTACAATATACTCTGCATCGGTAGATAATAGATTAGACCAGTTAGAAGTTAGTAGTGGTTCTCAAGATTCACAATTAAGTAATTTAGAAAACTTTACTGCATCACAAGAAAATATTAATAGTGGATATAACTCTTATACATCATCAACTGATAATAGATTAACTAATATAGAAGCTACAACTGCATCATTAGAAACAAATAAATTAGATGTATCAGTTTATAATACAGATTCAGCATCATTTGATAATAGAATAGACCAGTTAGAATCAGATACAGGCTCACAAGATAGTAGATTAGATTCGTTAGAAGCATTTACTGGTTCGCAAGAAACCCTTAATGGTTTTTATAATTCATTTACTGCAAGTAATGGTAATACTTCTTTAAATTCTTTTACTTCATCTTACTTTATAGATTCAGCATCATTTGATTTAAGATTAGACGAACAAGAAGCATTTAGTTCATCACTTCAACAAGATTTTGTTAGTACTGGTTCATTTAACACCTATACTGCATCACAAGATACTATAAATGGTTTCTACAATGCATTTACTGCCAGTAATGGTAATACTTCATTAAACTTATATACACAATCAGCTGATATAAGATTAAACAATTTAGAATTAGAAACATCATCAATAGATAATAGATTCAATATACTAGAAGCAGAAACTGCATCTTTACAAGTGGAGATAGATGGTTTAAGTTTATTTACTGGTTCTTATGCAACTACTGGTTCTAATGTATTTAAAGCAGAGCAAACAATTACTGGCTCTGTATATGGTAATGTAACAAACATAACAATTGCTTCATCTACCGCATCAATTGATTTATCACAAGGTAATTTCTTTACTGTTACTTTACCTAGTGGAGATACACACTTAACTGCAACAAATATTGAACCAGGTCAAACTGTAAGTTTAAGGGTTCAAATTGATGGAGCTGGTAGAAATGTAACATTAGATGAAAGTAAAGTTAAATTTGCTTCTGGATTAGAATATGAACCATCTATATCTTCATCTTATGATTTATTATCTTTTATATCTTTTGATGATAGTGCAATATATGGTGTAGCACAAACAACATTTGATAAATAAAAGATAAGATATGAAGTTTCAACCAACTGCACATATGGGAGGAGAAAACCTACTTCAACCTTGTTGTGAACTCAACCAATCAGGTAGCACACAAATATACCAAAATATAAATGGTGTAGAATGGCAAATCAATTTATATACCTCATCTATACAACTAGGAGGAGCAACAGGTTCAGCAGAAACATTTGATGTAGCCGTAACAGGTAGTACAAAACACGCAATTGTAGCGTGTGTTGGTGGTGGTGGTTCTGCATATTCTAAACAAGCATCCGCTGGTTTTGGTTATGGTGGAGGAGGAGGTGGTGTATTCTTAACTTCATCACTAGAACTAAAAGCAGGTTCAACTTATACAGCAACAATAGGTAATGGAGGAGATGGTTTTACTTGTGGTTTAGGTGCACCACCGTGTGACCCTAATGGTGCAGATGGACAACCTTCATCATTTGTTGGTGGCGGACATAATATAGTTGGAGGTGGAGGTGAAGGTTCAACTATATCAGGTGGTAGTGGTGGTTCTTCTGGTATTCCAAATGCACAATCAGGTTCAGCAACAGGAGGAAGTGGAGCAGCTTTAATAGCTACTGGTTCTACAGGAGCTTTTGGTTTATCTGTTTTTGTAGGTAATGCAGCTCCAATATTTAGAGCAGGTGGTGGTGGAGTTGGTGATGCACCTGTACCTACACCTGGTGTTGGAAACACTTCATCAGAATTCGGTGGTAATTCAACTGTTTTGACAAGAGAAGAAGGAGCTAGTAATTGGACATTTGGAGGAGGCTCAGCTGGCCACCTGCAATTTGATAGTCCATCTTCTACCTATTTTAGTACTCCTGCAGGTAGTGGTTGTGTAATGGTAGCAGTACCAATGAACTTATGTTCATCATCACTATATCAAAAAACAGATTATGTAAAAGGAGATTTAGTAAACTATTGGGATTTTAGTAATCCAAAAACATTTGGTAAAACACCTTACAATAGTAAATTAACAGATATAAGAAATACAAGTAATTCATTATTTGCTCAAGGTACAGGTTCTGTTGTAACATTACCAAGTAGTTCAGTTACTTTACAAACTCAAAATTATTTAGGTGATGTACCAATACTGTATGATGATACAAGTTCAGATACATATCCAACATCTAGATTAGTTACTTATGATGCACAAAAAGTTAGTGGTAGTTTAGATACAACTGCAGCAGCATTCTCATATGAATGGTATGGTGTGCCAACTGGTAATCCAGAAACTTTGTTTAGTATAAACCAACTTAGTAAGAATGATGAATTAAGTAATCCTAAGATTATTTTAACACAAACAGGTGGAGGTAGATTGGATTATATTGCACCAGGAGGAGCGGAAACACAACTAAGTGGCACTATTACAACTAGTGCTAATAACCATGTAGTACTTACTTATAATGGTTCTGTTTTAAAATTATATGTTAATGCAGTAGAAGAAGATACGGCAACAGTAAGTGTTACAAGTGATTTAGATAATCCTATGATATTCCTAGGTGATGCTGCAATTAATGGTGATAGTAATTCCCATCATTTATTTAGAGCATATAACGATGAATTAACAAGTGATGAGGTAATGCAAAATTATTCAGCATCAGCAGCATTATAATGAAAGAATTAAGAGATGTAGCGAAAGTATATAAAGATAAAGCTTTACAAGCTATAAATCCTGGTGTCCCTTATAAGAAATATAAAACAGGTTCTTCTAAAGCATACAAGACTGGTAAGATGTATAAATCTATTGCAAGTAGTAATAGAATACAAACTATGTTTCAAAAAAATAAGAAGACAGGTAAAATATCTTTTAACTTTACTTTCTCAGCACCTGATTACGCAAAGTATGTTCAGTATGGAACAAGGTATATGAAGGCAAGACCCTTTGCACAAATAGCTGCAGAATCACCTGAATTTGTAAAAGCTAAAAACGAATTACTAGGAAAAGAAGCAGAACTTCTACTTGATGGAATCTTTGAAAATGTAGACAAGATGTGGGAAGCTGGAGGTGACAATTTGTCAGTATCCTAACCTATCCAATATATTATACTACCCCTTTGTTATATTAGTAAAAAAGATTATATATGTCAATATCATATCTACAAGACCCAGGTCAAGTTTGTTTCTCACAATCTCCATTGGTTTATGCCGTTTCTGAATCAAACGCAGAGGCATATACATCTTCATCATTTCAATATGTAATGGAAGTAAAGTATTGGGAAGGTAATAGACTTTCACCACCAACTTTATCAAATTACACTTTACAAAAATATCCAAACATTTCTGGTTCAGGTATATTTGATTTATCAAGGATTGCAACATCTTTATTTACAGAAGCAAGAGCTTCAGAAAGTTCATCTATCTATAATATAAAAGTAGATTCTTATATACAATTTCAAACATCACCTAGTTCATCATTCTTTACAGGTTCTCATGTAGGAAATACAGCAATACAAGTCTTTGATGGATATCAGTTGTTTCAAGACAATGTACAAGGTGCAATAACAAATGGACCGATAGTTAGTTCAAGTGTGTATTGGCCTATTATGAGTGATGGACCAGCATCACAATCTTATTTTAGAGAAAACTATGGTAGAATGAGTTTATGGACAGGACAACCTACAAATGCAAAATACATTGCAACAGGTATTGTTTATTCTAGTTCTTTTGATGGAGAAGATAACTCAATTGTAGTTGCAGTATCCTCATCAAACAATTCAGATGATTGTGTACAAACATTTCCTATATCACCTCTAGAGCCTGATTGGCCTTTGAATAGTAACCCTAATGATGTAGGCAACTTTGAAATCTTTTTAGTTAGTGGTTCTACTGAGAACTATGATGGTACAAATAGAATAACAGATAGATTACATTTTGATTTAGAATGTACAAAGAAATATCCTAACATTAGGATTAAATGGAAAAATAGATTTGGACAATGGGATAATTTTAATTTTAATTTAGTATCTCAACAATCTTTTAACACACAAAGAAGCAGATATCAACCACAAATAGGTACATGGGATAGTCCAACCTTATCGTATGAAGATTACGAATCTGCAATACAAAATTATATAACCGATTCTACACTTAAACTATCAGTTAATACTGATTATGTTAATGAGGATTACAATGAAATATTTAAACAACTAATGGTAAGTGATGAAATCTATTGGGTATATCAAGAAGGTAGTGAACAAGATGGTACTGAAAAAGTAAAACCATTAGCTATTGATGATTCAACATTTAACTTAAAGACTAATGTAGTTGATAAATTAATACAATACTCATTTAGATTTACTCAAGGACAAGGATATAAACTAATATTTTAAGATATGGCAGTAGCAAGTGGAAGAGATAGTGTATTCAAACTTATTGCCCGAGGTGTCCAATTAGATTTATTTAAAGATGAAACTATACACCTAAGTAATAATGTAACAGGTTTATTTGATTTAGGTAAATTACCAAGTGATTTTACAAGACAGATAAGTTTGCCAGGTACAAGAAAGAACAATGATTTCTTTCAACACGTCTATGATATATCAATAGATGAACCATTCTTATTTAAAACAAATACAAAAGTAATTGCACAATTTGACTTTGATGGTTTCTATGTATCACAAGGATACTTACAATTAGAAAGAGTAAATATACGAGAAAACAAATTCGTTGAGTCTTACGAGGTTTCTGTCTTTGGTTTACTATCTTCATTCAAAAAAGATTTACAGAACATTACACTTACGCAATTGAGTACATTAGATGACTATGACCATATCTTTAGTATAGGTAATATAGTTAATTCTTGGAGTGGTTCTTCTTATGATGGAAGTCCAAATGCTAATTGGCCTGAAAGTTCTATATTTACATCTTCGGTAGATGGACATAATTTAGGAGGTGAGGTAGTTTATTGTTTAACCGATGCAGGAAAACAAATTGCATATCAATCAGCATTACCAAATAATTTACTTGGTATAGATAATGCAGAAGGATTTGCTGGTTCATCTGCGGGTGGTCAAATTAAAGCTCAAAACTTTAAACCTGCAATGAGATTAGATATTATAGTAGATTCAATATTTGATGAAATAGGATATACCTATGAATCAACATTCTTATCAGAATCTAGATTTGATGACACTTATGTATTATTAGATAGAGGATTAAGATATCCAGTTATAAGTGGTGTAGATTTAGAAACATTTGGTCAAATAGAAGTAGGACCCATTAGTGGTTCTTCTGCTCCTAATGTTTTAGTAAACAATGTAACATCATCATTATTATTTAATAATGTATATGATGACCCAACTAATAGTGTTATAGATGCACAAGGTACTTACAGTCCTTTCTTTGGACCAAGTACATTAGTTAATACGTCAACAAGTGATTCTGAAATAACATTAAACTTTCAAGTATCATCTTCATCAGACCCTGCAACCGCATATCCTAGGATATATATTAATCCTGTAACTACATCTTCTCCTTCGCCTGAAGTTGTAACAAATGGTATTGAACTAAAATGGATTAATGAATATGTTAGAAGAGATTTTTTACAAACAGGTGGTGAAAAAGAATATACACTAAAACAAGAAGTGCCAGTAGGTATGTCATTTAGGTCTGGCTCTGAATATACATTCAAAATAGGATATGAAACTGTTGGTACAGGTGCGGTAACTGTAACGATAGGACCTGGTGGTAATACTGAAAGTAGAATAAACATAAACTCATTAAATAAAATAGGTGAATTATTACCAATTAGCATGGCTGATAATATGCCTTTTGCAACAAGTGGTATAACACTACTTGATTTTATGACATCTATACAAAAGAAATTTAATTTACAAATATATCCAAGTAAAACTAAACCTAGACATTTTATCATTGAAACATTTAACAATTGGTATAAACAAGGTAAGGTAGTAAATTTTGATAGGTTTGTAGATTTAAACAAAAAAATAACAGTAACACCTGCAAATAACTTGGGTGTTAGAGAAGTAGAGTTCGGTGATAAATTAGATATTGATTTCTTATCAAACAATTTTAAGAAATCACAAAACAGAGAATTTGGTAAATCTTATTTTAGAGATACACAAAATTTCTTCTCCGAAGGTAAATTACAAGTTGAGAGTGGTTTTAGTTCATCACCCCTACGATATGTTGCAGGAAGTGGTATAACAGGTTCATTGGGTCAACCATTAACACCTTTCAATGGAGCTATTGGTACAACAACAGTTGCAGCTTGTGGACAATCAACTTCTATATTCTATCATAATGGAGGAAGTGCATTACCAACAGTAGGTGATACAATATTCTATGATTCAGCAGGTACATCACCTGTTGTAACATATGATTATCTTGTTGAAGATGTTGGTATCGGTGGAGGAACTATAATGGAATTAAACGCAGGTAATGGAGTTGTTATTGATGATAGCTTTGGAACTTGTAGTGGTGGAGGTGGACCTACATCTTAAAAAATAAATAACTATGGGAATAAATAAAATGTTCATACCGACCTTTATAGCAAACGCAGAGTTTCAACCTGCACGAGTTAGACCTCGTATGTTTTTCTATAATGGTAAATTAGAAACAACACCTTATAATATTGAAGG